>PDWJ01000207.1_pt1 | contig 96578 bp, 91 predicted proteins | sample 1430881 | NCBI WGS metagenome assembly PDWJ01 (sample SAMN01162460, study PRJNA174530) | Oral metagenome, whole genome shotgun sequencing project. | biome: Marine environment; feature: Marine mammal; material: Swab sample of the gingival sulcus; isolation source: swab sample of gingival sulcus...
GATCAGGTGGCCTTTTATGGAGAGGTCACGGGAGCTTCGGTTCATATCGTACACGTCAGTTCGGCTCTGGGAGCGAGTCGAATTGCCCTTGCCCGGGGCCGGGGCGTTGACATCACCGGGGAGACCTGTCCTCAATATCTGGTTCTCACGGATGCGGTATATGAGGAAACGGAAGGCCATCTGTACTCGGCCAGTCCTGCACTTCGAAAGGATCGAGACAGGGCCGCTTTGTGGAAAGCCCTTCGAATCGGAGGGATCGACTTCGTCGCGACGGATCATTGCCCCTTCACCAGAGAGCAAAAAACCTGGACGGGAGACTTCGCCGATCTCCCCTACGGTATTGCCGGAGTGGAGACCTCTTTGCCGCTGGTGTATTCTTTTGGGGTTGGGGCCGGTCTCCTGCCGCTGGAAACCTTGCCCGTCGTTATGTCTCAGGCACCGGCTGATCGGTATGCTTTGCCGGGCAAGGGGCGAATCCTGCCGGGATACGACGCTGACCTCGTTCTCTTCGACCCGCAGGCCCGGTGGAGCCTCTCGGCCTCGAAATTTCACATGAACGTGGATTTCTGTCCGTACGAGGGCATGGAGGTCAGGGGGCGAGTTGTGAGCACTTTCTCTCGAGGAGAGGAGATTTACTGTGACGGTGAACTCTGCTGCGAACCGGGCAGGGGACGATACCTTTTCCGAGCGCCAAGGCCGAAAGTCCGTTGATGATCGACCTGGAGCATAAATACTAACTTACAGAACGGAGGACGAACCATGAGCACGAGAGTCGTAGTGGCCCTGGGAGGGAACGCCATCCTTCAGAGAGGGCAAAAAGGGACGGAAGTGGATCAGAGAGAGAACGTCAGGAAGACGGTGCACCAGATTGTCAGGATGATTGAGGCGGGGTACGAGGTCGTCCTGACGCACGGCAACGGTCCCCAGGTTGGAGCGATTCTCATCCAGAACGAAGCAGGGAGAGAGAAAGTCCCAGCCATGCCCATGGACGTCTGTGGTGCAGAAAGCCAGGGCTTCATCGGCTACATGTTTGTTCAGGAATTCAAGAAAGCCCTTTTGGAGAGGAAACTCGACAAAGAACCTCTGTGCCTGGTAACTCAGGTAGAGGTCTCGGCCGACGATCCTGCCTTTGTGAACCCCACGAAGCCGGTGGGCCCCTTTTACGACGAAGCCACAGCCAAGGCCCGTATCGAGTCCTCGGGAGAAAGCTGGATTGAGGACGCCGGGCGTGGATGGAGACGTGTGGTTCCTTCTCCCAAGCCCATCAACATCGTTGAGCGCCGTGCCGTGAAAGAGCTGGCGGACAACGGGTATGTGGTGGTGGCCTCCGGTGGCGGTGGTATCCCTGTGGTGAAGAGCGACAAGGGGGGGTACGACGGCGTTGAGGCGGTCATCGACAAGGACCTCGCCGGAGAGCTTCTCGCCCAGCAGGTGAACGCCGACCTGTTCATGATCCTGACCGACGTGCCCAAGGTGGCGCTTCGCTACGGAACTCCCGATGAGGAGTGGCTGGGCAAAGTCACCATCGAGCAGATGAAGGGCTACCAGTCCGAGGGACACTTTAAAGCCGGTTCCATGGGACCCAAGGTCGCAGCGGCCATGGCCTTTGTTGAAAACGGTGGTACTCGAGCTGTCATCGCCAGTCTGGACCAGGCCCTGGAAGCTCTCGAGGGCACGGAGGGAACTCAGATCGTCAAATAAAGACGGTCTCACAATCTCAGCAGACGTTAGGAGACGGACACTCTTCTCACAAAGTTGTCCGTCTTTTTTGTGTTGCTCTGAGAGATCCTCAAGCCTTCGTATCACTTGGGCATCAGATTTGTTTCTGGAGGAAGGGCTGGAAGGGCTTGTTCAGAAGCTCCTTTATCGTTTATTCTAAGAGAAAAGATTGGAGTTTGTTCCCAGCTGCTAAGGTGTGTCATTCGACAAATAAGTCATCGCAATGTTTAGCGACAAGAAGGAGGAGACGATGAAAAACTTGAAGCGTTGGGGAAGTGCGTTCGTTTTCGTTTGGGGTTTGCTTCTCTGTTTGGGGTATGGCCTCTCGGAGGCTGCGTTGCCCAAGGGATCTATCGCGGTACTTGTCAAGAGTGCATCACGACAGGAAGCGGCGCAGGTGGCGTCGATTTTTACGCAGAAACTGATTGCCAAGGGGTATAAGGTCGTGGATCCGAAAAAGCTTCAGGCTATCAGAAAAAGCAAGGCCGCAGCTCTGGCGTTGGAGGGTAACGTCGATGCGATCATGAAACTGGGGCGACGGTACGGGTTCAGCACCATGATCACCGCTAACGTCCAGGCGGGGCAGCCTGTGAAGAATGAATTTAAACTGTACACGGGAACGTCGTCGATTGCGGTGATGGTGACGGCTTCGAATGGATCGCAGGTCTATGCCGATACCACGGCGGGAAAGCAGGTGGGGTACACTCCGTCGGAGGCACAGCAAAAATCTTTGGAGGCAGCAGCAGAGTTGGCGGTCAACAGGATGACGGAATAGGACAACTGGAGGAATTGTGTGTAAGGAGGTGTGATGATGAGGCGAATTTTCGGTGTCTTGTGTTGGACTCTGGCGCTGGGAGTGCTGCTTTCGGCTGTTGCCCTGGCACAGCCGCGTTTGGCGGTTCGAGAGTTTGAAAACAAGACGGAGGGGAACGTTCCTGCGTCCGCTATTACAGAGATGATGACAACGGAACTTTATGATGCGGGGATCTTTACTCTGGTGGAGCGAGAAAAGCTGGGATACGTTGCCGACGAGGTTCGACTGGCACAGTCGGGACTTATGGATGAATCCACGGCACCTCAGTTGGGTAAGATTAAAGGGGCTCAGTATTCGATGACAGGGGCTGTCACACAGTATTACTATAAGGCGGCGGGAGCTGTCGTGCCTATTCCCAGCGTAGGTGGGGTTGGCGGAGCTTCGAACACAGCCTATGTGACTTTGGATATTCGCATTATTGATAATCAAACAGGTGAGGTCATCTACGCCGCAGCAGAGCAGGGAGCTTCGAACCAAACCGTAGGGGGGCTCATAACCCGATACGGAGGTTTTGGAGCTGGCAAGATCAACGGTATTCTGGCCGCTGCGACACGTAAAGCCGTGTTGAAGCACGTACAGCGTATGAGCGAAAAATCCTTCTAGTTCGAGAAAATATGCAGGAAAGTGAGGGGCTTTTTGATGAAGAAAATGGCGATGCGGTCTTTGTGCTTGGCGTTGGTGATCTCCGCTTTTATGGTGTTTCCTCTGTGGGGACAGGAGAAAGTCCGCCTTGGTGTGTACCAGTTCGAGAGCAAGGTCGCGGGGGTATCGCAAAAGCAGGCCAATGCAGTCATGGACATGATGACCCGGGCCCTTGCCAATTCAAAATCTATCTCGCTCATTGAACGAGCGGAATTGGACAAGGTTGGTGCGGAGATCAGATTGGGGATGTCTGGCTTAGTGGATGCCGGTACGGCTGCTGAGGTAGGGCGTATTGCAGGGCTCCAGTATATTCTTCTGGGTGCTGTCACGGAGTTGAGTAAGAAGGCGTCGGGGGGAGCGATTCCCATTTTTGGAGGAATCGGTGTCGCAAGCGGTTCAGAGGAAATGCAGGCGACCATCGATCTGCGTGTCGTTGATACCTCAACTGCCGAGGTGACGTTGGCGCTCTCCGAGACGGGCTACTCCAGCAACGAAGCCTCCGGCGTTATGATTGCCGGTGCTGTTGTTGCTGAGGGCACGTTCGACGGCCTCGAAAGCCGTGCTATTGCCGATGCGGTCTCTCGTCTGGCCGCACAAGTCCGTAACTCTCTGGGCGGTGAGAGCTCCCACATTTTGGCTGTCCAGGGTAAGGAGGCCACGATAGACATCGGTTCCAGTATGGGGGCGAAAGAAGGAGCTCTGTATCTTGTGTATGCTGACGGCGAAACGATCCTTGGCATAAACAACGAGGTAATCGGTCGAAAGAAAGTAGCCCTCGGGGTTCTCAAGGTTCGAGATACTGCCGCTAACTACAGCACCTGTATCTTCGTCAAGGGGAGCAAGTCTGAGTTGGTGCGTCGAGGAGACAAAATCGAGCCTATCAGCCCCAAGAAACTCAAAAAGATCAAGTACGCCTCCTCACGACCTGCTAAATCAAGCGACACGTTTGAGCAGATCTTTGGCTCGAAGGATGGTGCAGGGAAACAGAAGACGACACCGAACTCCGTTGCTTCGACTCCTGCAAAATCAGAGTCGAAAAAGGCCTCCGAGGTCAGACCAGTTCCAGCCACCAAAAAACCGGCGCCATCTTCAAAAAAGATCGCTGGCTTTGACCCCAACAACTCGACGGACTCAAAGGTCATCCAAACGTACCCTCTTTCTGCAGGAGACAAAAACATGCTGGGTATCATGCATCGTAATGCGTACAATAAATTCAAGCGAGGACGTTACAAGGACGCCTACAAGGGGTTCGCAAAGGCCGTAGATTCCTATGCCTCTGTGAATTATCTCTCGGCCTATTGGGCTGGAGTGAGCGCATATAAGCTCAGGGAAAAAGAAAAGGCACTTGAATGGATTGACAAAGCTCTCTCGATTAATCCAGACTACGTTCCTGCTCAGGAATACAAGGCGAAGAAACTTAAAAAATAGGAGGTTATGTACAAAACAGGCCCGGCTGGTTTCTTATGCCGGGCCTGTTTTTTACCTGTCTGGGTCCGCTACTGCGATGGCGACCAGGCCGTATATACCAAAACAGGCCACGATGACCAGCTCGGCCACAGTTGGACGCCGCCCACGGCCCATTGCTCGAATGCCGATTAATACGACGAGACAGAGCAACAGGACTGCGATGGCCCAAGCGCTTCCGAGCTCAACGGAGATCTCCATGCTTCCCGAGCGTCGGTGGCCTATCTTTATCGAGAAGGGAAACAGGGCTTTGTATATCCGTTTTTCCGTGGTGACGGCACCTCGGGACATGAGGTGGCTGTATCGGGAGATGACGTGGTAGTCTCTGTTCATGACGACAGCGTGGATTGTTGTCTCATCGGACCAGATGGCCGTGACGTAGAGAGGATCGGTGATGAGCTTGAAATCCATGCTGTCCGGGTCGTAGCCATCTACAGGGAGGGGGATTACCCGGTAGTTATCGTAGGTGAGCAGACCGATACGACCGTCTCCGGCAAGGATCAGGCCATAATAGGCCTTTCGGGTGTTCTCCGAAACGGAGATGAACCGGGTCTTCAGTCTGGGATCAATTGGTGTCCGGATCACCACGGGGCGGCCTTTCTGCCGTTGTACGTGATACACAACCCAGTCATGGTCCACCATGAAAGCTCCTTCGTCAAAAGGTTTGAGCACCGAGACGCGGGTGTTCACCGACCGAGCAGGAAAGACGAACCCCTTGTCCTTCAACGCTTCGGTAAAGGCCGCCGTCAGGTCGGGATCCAGCTGATTGGTATCTGCGTTGATAAATTCCATGGCGTCGTCGGTCATCCGATAGAGATCGTCGGGAAAGACAAGTCTGGCCTGGCCTCTCTTGCTCTCCAGGAGAGGCCACAGAGGTGTTCTGGACATGTGTTCAGGCAAAATTTCCGGGGTAAGTGACAGGACCTGGCGCTCAGCTTTGATGGCCCGTCGATCAAAAGATCGACCGTCGATTTCCATGGGGAGCAAGCCCCATATCTCCATGTTCTTAGAGTAAATAAAGGGCAGAAGTTTCTCGAATTCGTGCCGACTGTAATACGTTCCGTCCTCATCCCGATAGGCGATCTCCGAATGATGGTCCTCGGCCTTGGAATGGACTTCTTGGGGTACGGGGCCGACGATTTGCTCCCTATAAATGAAGCGCTTTATAATGGGGCTGAAGAGTAAATGTGTCTTCCCTATGGATCGAGAAAAAAGCTTCTCGTAGGCTGAGGGGAGATAGACCGCTAAAATGAGCACGGTCAGTAGTACGAGGGCTACAGTGGCTAAGCGCCTCATGAGGACACCCTCCTGAAACGAAATCGATAGGCCGGAAGCAACACGCCAGGGATCATGAGTGCTAAGGGCAGCAGGAGAGGAAGAAGGATGGATCCATATCCTGCCGGTGGAACGTGACGAAGATAGAGCCCCGCCACTCCGATCGCCACGGCACCGTGAAGGATCTTCATGGCATATCGGGGTTCCAGGAGCCCTAAGGTCACCCCCAGATAGGCACTCAGTCCAGCCATAGTCCAAGGCAGAACCGTCAGCCAGGCGGTCGTCACGGCTTCTCGCGGAAAGTATTTGGCGGTGAGAAGACCCAGAAGCCCCATATCCATGGCCATTATCAAAGCAGCGGAACCCATGCCTATCAGCACATGTGTCATGACCGTGACGTGAGTGGGTACGGGCAGGTGGAGGGAGAGACGAAATCGCTCGTCCTTCATCTCCGGGAGAAACTGTACGAGACCCAGCAAGGTTCCAGTGAGTACCAAGGTGTATTTCAGTGGTTTGTAGTAGAGGTAGCCTAAGTGGAGGGTTCGGTACCAGACCGTCTCGGGGTGGTCCATGACGAACAAATGATGGGTGTCCATCGCTATCACGGCCATAATGGCGCCGTTGACCCCGAGAAGGGTCAGCCAGAGCCATCGAATTTTTATGGATTCCTTATATAAAATAGGACGAATCATCTCAATACCTCCCGGTGTACCCGATAAAGGCGTCCTCCAGGGTCATGGCCTGGGGGGCGAGTCCTTCGGGGTCAAGGCCCTGGTCCAGAAGAGCTTGGACCACTTCAGGTTCTTCGTCGAAGCTGAATAACTCCCAATGATCTTGATGGGTCTCCACGTTTTTGATAGGCCCCTGGGATCGTGGCTCGAGTCCCCCAGGGCGTCGAGGCAGGTAAAAACGTCGAAATGTTGTCATAAACGAATCCAGGGAGGTTCGAAGAGTTTGACCACCTCGCTCCAGGAAGATCACCTCGTCCACAAAACCTTTCATGTCCTGGATCACATGAGAGGTGAGAAAGACCGTTCGTTTGCCCTCCTTGAGATACTCAGCCATATAATCAAGAAAAAGCCGTCGGTATCCAGCATCCAACCCCATGGAGTAATCGTCCAGAATTAACAGCTCGGGCTGTTGGGCCATGATAAGCCCTAAAACGACCTGCGAACGTTGACCGCAGGACATGTTGCTGATTTTGTGTGTATAGGGTAGTCCCAAGCGATCCACGAGATTATAGTACGCATCTCGATTCCACAGGGGATAGTGAGGAGCGTACATGGCTTCAATCTGGGCAATTGTCATGAACTCATAGGTCAGGTGTCCCTCAAAAAGAAGGCCAATTCGCGCTCTGGTGTCTGGTCGGAGATCATGAGAATCCTGGCCGAAAACGGTACAACGACCCGATGAGGGGCGCAGAAAGCCCATGACGATCTTGATCAACGTTGTCTTGCCCACGCCATTTTTCCCCAGGAGACCGTATACTTTTCCTGGAGGAATTGACATGTTCAGTCCCTCGTAAATGGTTCGGTTTCCGTATCGGTGACTCAGGTTCTCGATGTATATAATGTCACTCATAACCCTGTTCACGGAAAATCCCTCTTTTCCTTCTGTTTTTCACTTTTTACGGTCATAGTAGCACGATACGCCATTTTTTTCCAGAAAAAAAAGCTTTTGTGTTACACAATACGATACTGGTGGTATCGTATTCGTATCGCAGTTGGTTTTGTCTTGTGATCTTCTTTGGAGCATGCAGGTCAAAAATACGTTGGGGCGAGACAGGGCTCTGGCGGAACGAACTGAGACTGGGAGACTCGGATGTGGGGTTTTAGAGATGCCCTTGAATAAAAACACCTGTCTCCTGTCCCCTGCTTGGTATATTTGCCCCTGTTGCCGTGAATGAGGGCCATTTCGCCGTGAGCTTTGTACTCCTTCCTGAGCCTGATAATCTGCCTCCGACAGAGGCTCAGGGACTCCGCTGCCTTCTGCTTGGTCATCTTCCCGTTGACCAGCAGCTCCATGACCTTGATCCGCTTGATTTCCTTGTACGACACTGTCACTCGCTTCTGTTTCATACCTGGGGGGGAGAGTTTCACTGAGCAATGACAGGCAACGACACCCCCCTTTACAATTGGTTCAAGCTTTGTTATACTAACCGCCGCAACGTAAAGAGCGGGGTCGTAGCTCAGCTGGTTAGAGTGCCGGCCTGTCACGCCGGAGGTCGCGAGTTCAAGTCTCGTCGGCCCCGCCATTCACGTTCGGTGCGGAAGTAGCTCAGGGGTAGAGCACAACCTTGCCAAGGTTGGGGTCGCGGGTTCAAATCCCGTCTTCCGCTCCATATGACCGCGGGGTGGAGCAGTTATAACGTGCCACAAGGAGGGATTTCCGATGAATAAAAGCAGGGTATCTGCGGCTTATCGTCTGCTCAAGGTTCAGGTTGATTTGGGGCACGGGGGCTGCGAAGGGCAGTTTTTCGCCTATGTTCTCTATGATGAGAGGGGGATTCGGCTCTGTCATGGTCGTTGCACTGAGCCTGGAGCTTCAAGCTGCCTCCACGGTGGAATAAAAGCAGCGTGGCGGGATTTCTCTGTCTTTGTGGATGAGGATGCCGTTGTGGGTGGCAAGCAGCCCAAGTCTTCCGAGAGCGACGCTTCTCAGGATGATCAATCGGATGCAGACATCTTTTACCTGACTATGCAGGAGCTGCGTCGCCTTTTGGACGATGCGGGGCTCTACGATCTCAGCGGAGGTAACTTCACTAAGCTTCGGTACATTGAAAAGATATTCCTGAAAGCGAGCGCTATGCTTCACTCCGGCGATCGGTTTGCGTTTATTAAGATCGACTCCCTGTCAGATTTAGAGGCAGATGAGATAATGTCGTCTTATCCTGAGGAGCGAGCGGTAAACGAGCCATGGCGTGTACGATCCAATGAAGCTGTCGAGGCAGAGGAACGAGAGCTGCCTAAGGCTGTTTTCTCATGTTCAGTGTTATTGGATCCTGTCAAGGGCCTTCCGGCCAGTGAGCTTAAGCCCGGAGATCGAGTGTGGCTTGATATTCCTCAAGAAAGTCTGTTGTTTTCCATCGCGAAGTTTCGGCAGGGGGAGAGCTTCCAAGGAATTCTTGAGGGGGAGGTTCTCTCCTCCGAGCCCAGTGAGACCGACCGACTCTTGCTTCTCTTTTCCCTGTCCGATGAATTCAGAGCGGTGGCTGTCGTTAAGAAAAATCTCAAGGTAAAAATGGGGGCTCGGGATGAGCGAAAGCAGAGGTTCTCTCTCCCTAAACTGCCTGTGGAGATGCAGCTCGTCGTCTTTGGTGTGGTGTTTTTCGTCCTTGTCTTGTTGGTGTTTTTTCTTATGTAGGGGTATCTCTTAAGGGTTTCTGCGAGAAGAAAGTGCCTTGGTGACTGACTCTACCGACGTCTGGAGGCTTTGCTGCAGGTCTGAGGGGGAGTGCATGTCTTTGTGCACTCAAATGAACCAATCTGCGGTTATTCCGACAGAGGGTATCCCCTGTCGCGAAGGTACTGAACATAATTCCAAAAGGAGTGGACCATGGCGTTTGTCCCCAGATGAAATGTTGAGAAGTGCCCCTTCATCCAACAGAGCTGACGTCTGAGGGCTTCTGAAGGGGGCTCTTGGTTCTCGGCCAGTTGCCACAATGCAGCGATGAGCCCTGTCCGGTCAGCGCCAGCGTAGCAGTGAATGAGGATGGGCTTGGGGGCCCGTCGCATGAAGTCCAGAATGCGATCAAGCTCATGTACCGAGATGGTTCGGATGGCCGAAATGTCAAAATCTTTGTGGAGGATCCCTCGTGACCGAGAAAAAGCCTTCTCCCGTCGATACCATTGGCGCCAGTCCTGGGCACCTCGTAGATTGACGATGCTTCGAATCCGGTGTGCTTCCACGTACCGGGCAAGACGATCCAGGCTGAGTTGAGCCGACCGATACAGAACTCCCCTCGAAACGGTGTGAAAGTTGACAGCTCGAAGATAGAGGAACGTAACGGCAGCGGTGAATAGATCGTTCAAGTTGGTGATCGTCATCGGTTCCCCCCGAACCCCTCTCATTTTTTTCCGTGTTTTTGACAGTGTGTAGAAACGAAAAAAAGCAAGTGTATAATACCCCAAGGCTTTGGAGTGAACAACCGCTTCATGGGTGGATGAGGTTCCAAAGAAAAAGATATCTCAGAGAGCTTCGTTGATTCTCCTATTGACATAAAACCAGGCTTAATAATAGTAGGAGAAATTTTTAGACGAGGGAGTGTGGCTTTTATATGAAACGCTTAGCATGGATTCTATGTGGGGTGGCAGCAGCGACGTTTTTGACGATGGGGCTCGTTCCATCGGCATCGGCATCGTTGGTGGATTGTCCGACGGAGTACCTCATGGAGGCGTTCGATAGGGCCGCGGATCTGAACACCTCCAGAGAGAACCTTCGGATTCTTACGAACGACGGAGATGAGGCCATGGTGCAGGCCATGATGGAGGATCGAACCTTTCTGAACCTCCTGGGGACCAAGCTCCGGCTGGCCCGGATGTTCTCCAGTCTGGAGAGTGTTGAAGGCTCTTCCATGCCTTTGAAGGGGTTCCCCGACCTGAGTGTAGCCCTGAGGATTTTCAGTCACCGAGGCTCCGTGGATATGAAGGAGAGCCCCTTCGATTTGAGGGATTTCGTGATATTCCAGCTGATTCTCCCCATGAAGCTCGAGCCCCTCATTCGGGAGTTGCCGGTCTATTACAGAGCCGTGGTCTCCACCGAGGACTGGGAGGAAAAATTCGGCCGCATTCACCGCAGCCTGAACGACGGCCCCGGACTTGCCAGGATCTTCGATATTGCCGGTTTCCCGATAGTTCACCGAGAGCCATGGTATCAAAAGTCTCTGGAGCTGGAGCTTGCGGACGGTTCCCTGAGTCTGTACGAGTTTGATTCGTCCATGGAGGGCTGGCTCTACTCGTTCTGGCTTCGTCGTCACAACGAGGGCTCCATGGAGTTGGTCCGGCGGCTTCTGGACTGGCTCAACATCCAGCTGGACGACGTCGCCGGCGCTAAGGGCTAGAGGGGCGGACGAGCCAGGGTGAGGTTCCCGGTCATCCGCTGGATAGCGGGAGCCAGTCGCTTAGCCTCCGAGTCGGGATAGATCAGTTCAAACTGAGCCGTCACGTCCTCGTTTACGACAACGCACATGACGGCACGATCCGACTCTCCCGACCGAAAGGTGACAGCGAACCATTCATCACCCCTGGATTGAATGTCCTCCACGGTACCCCCGTTCTCCTTGGCGTAGGTTAAAAATTCCTGAAGAAGGGACTGGGCAGTGTCGTTCATGATGTTGTGTCCTCCGAAGACCCGGAGTCTATAGGCTCCGTCCGGGGAAGAAGAACTCCAGCCATCACCGTTATCGCTCTCCTGTGGTGTCCCGAAAAGACTTTCGGGGTACTCCAGGTCGTAGCCGAACCGGGCGTTTTGGTAGGTGGCCCAGTTGAGATGCAAGGCTTGGACTGGTTCAGAAAACACAGAAAAAAACAGGGTTAGGTTGAGCGTAACTATTCCGATCTGAATAAGACGTTTTTTATGCCTGGTAATCGTTTCCATGGGGCCTTCCTTTTGGATTTTTTTGTCAGTTATTTAAACATAGCAGAAAGAAGGCAAATGCACTACAGAGCGATGTTCCGAGAGTGGTGAGGAGCGTGCACTCAGGAGAGAGGTGGGGGACCGAGCTTGGAGGAGGACAGAAGGAACCGACGAGAAGACGAAAGAATGGAGACATCGGCTCAATCGGTAGATGTGGCTGTGGGGAGAGTTCCCACTTCATTCCTGGCCTCGCCCTCGTCCATACCGGGAGTGGACTACTCCATCAACCCCTACGTGGGGTGTCCTCACAAGTGTCTGTACTGCTCGGCTCAGCACATGCCTCAGTTTCGTTCCCGCTCCGAATCATGGGGGGATTTTGTGGACGTGAAACTCTGTTCCCGGCGGCTTCCTTATAAAAAACTGGAGGGGAAAACGGTGATCCTCAGTTCGGTGACCGATCCATACAATCCCCTGGAGGCCCGGGAGAAAGCTACCCGAAGTATTCTGGAAGATATGATTTTCAGCCAATGTCGCTTCAACCTTTTGATTCTTACGAAAGGTTGTCTGGTTCTTCGGGACACTGAGCTCTTCCGAGAGATGGATGCCTCGGTGGGGCTGTCCATCAACTGTCTGGATGAGGAGTTTCAGGGCAAGATAGAGCCCCGGGCGTCGTCGGTATCCCAACGCTTGGAGGCTCTGAGGAGACTTCACGAGGCTGGCGTGAGAACTTGGGTTTTTGTAGCTCCGGTGTTTCCCGCCGTCACCGATGTGGGAGCCATCCTGGAGGCGGTGGCTCCTTGGGCATCCTACGTCTTCTTCGAGAGCCTGAAGCTTCGACCTCCATATAAAGAACCGGTCTTGGCTCTCATGGAGCGTCAATACCCAACACTTCGGAGGCTTTATCGGGCTGTCTACAGGTATGGAGAGCGACAGTACTGGCGAGACCTTACATTGGCCATCCACGAACGCTGTTCCGCCATGGAAGTTCCCTACAGGATATTTTTTTGATTCCCGATGCCAAGCGAAGAAGCCCCCTCAGTCATGTTCCGAGGGGGTTGTTGGTATCAATCGACACAGTGTGGCGAGAAGATCAGGAGCGCAGAGGCCTGGGCTTTTTTGTCACAGCAGCTCAATTCAGAGGAGATATGTCGAACTCTTGAGCATAGCTCTGAAGCAGCTCGGTGGTGACGTCGTCCAGCTTTATGCCTTGGAGAAGGCTTTTTCGCCGAGCCTCCCTCTCCTTTTCACCATGAATATAAATTCGATCCTGTCCATCTACCCTGTCGCTGGTTCGAATTCCGTTCAGGATGCTCGTCACCCGTTGGCGTATGGCGTCCGAATTGCCGAAAACATCCAACTTCGTGACGGCAAAGTAATGGGTAATGCCACTACCAGTCCCGGGTTCCTCAAACGTTTCCGGGCTCCAGCGCCCTAGAGAGAGCCCCGAACACAGGAGTTCCACCATGAGCCCAAGGCCGTAGCCTTTGTGCCCCCCCAGAGTCTCTCCTTCGCCGCCCAAGAACAGATGCCCCCCCCGGTCGGGCGAGTCCCGGAAAAGTTTCTCGGAGGCTCGAGCGTCGCTGGTTTCCTGACCGTGTTCATCTACGACCCAGCCCAAGGGCATGGGTTGATTCCGTCGACAGTAGACCTCTACCTTGCCGTGCGCTACCACAGGTGTTGCCATGTCCAGGAGGAAAAGGTCCTCTCCCTCACCAGGGATCGCAACGGCGATTGGGTTAGTCCCCAGAAGGCGCTGTGACCCAAAAGTGACCATACAGCATCGACGGGTGTTGGTCATGGCGACCGCTATACAACCTTTTTCAGCCGCCCGCTCGGCCCAGAGACCGGCCATGCCATAATGGTTCGAGTCCCGAACGGTGCAGGAACAGGTGCCCACCTCCAAGGCTTTCTCGGTGCATCGGTCCACAGCAAAGGCTGCCACCGATGGGCCAATACCCGAGCATCCATCCACAACGAGGGAGACAGGGGTCTCGTGAACCACATGGGGCTCTCGATCGGTGAAAGCAAAGCCCCTTTTCAAATTTTTCCGGTAGAAGGCCAGTCGAGCCACGCCGTGTGAGGGCACGCCTCGGGCGTCGGCTTCCACCAAAACCCAGGCTGTCATGGCAGCCTGGTCCTTGGTGTAGCCCAACCCTCTGCTTAGAATCTCCTCGACGTGGGATGTCAACTTTTCGTAGGACACCAGCATGAATACGTCGCTCCTTCCTTTTTCTCAATTGTTTTTGATATTTTAGGAAAACTGAACGAGGCGCACTGCGGGGCGGTGGTCCATCAGGGCCACGAGCATGAAGACGACAACACATATAGGCCACTCCAGGTAGATGATGTGGGAGGCTACCCGGAAAGCTGGGATGAAGGTCCAGAGAACCCATACGACCAGAGAGGCCAAAATGGTCCAGAAGCCCGATCCTCGACGGCACAGAGATGGCACGAAAATATCTGCCAGGATAAGCAGGGTAAAGGAGGCTGTTACTGCGAGGGCCGACGTGAGGGTCTTCAGTATTCCCACCACTGACAGGGCCAGGAAAAACGTGAGTAGACTTACGAGAACGACGCACAGTCGGGAGAGAAGAAGTTCCTGTTTTGGCGAGAGCTCCTGTCCACGATAGAAGAGGGGCTTGATCATGTCCTCCAGGGTCAGGGTAGCGCTGCCCAGAAGAAGTCCTACAGCTGTGGAGATGTCGGCGGCCCAGAGGCCAGCCAGGAGAAGTCCTCCTATTGCCGGACTGATGGAAGTCACCAAGGAGGGGAGAGCCATGGCTGAGTTCTCAAGACCGGGGAAGCGAGAGGCCGCCATGACGCCGAAGAGAGCGCAGAGAAAACCCACGGGTAGGATCATGACTCCTCCCAGAAGAAAGCCCCTTCTGGCTGATCGTTCGTCTCTGGCGGCGAAAGCGATCTGGTTCACTGCCTGGACGGAGAAAGCCTGAGTTATCATAACGGCCATCCAGGCGGCTATAATGGCTATCCCCATGCCGGAGGTCCAGTTCAGCCACACTCCGTTGGAGGGTAGGGAGGCCAATACTGATGAAACTCCCCCCATGGCTTGAGATGTGCTGAAAAGGGCTGCTATGATACCGATGTAGATAACCGCTACGTTGATAAGATTCACCAATCCGCCAGCCAGATATCCCCCCACCAAGGTGACCCCGATGAAGATGATCGCTGTTGCCATCATACCGCTCTGAAAGGAGAACACCTGGGGCAGCAGAGCCGTCAGAATGGCTCCGCCAGCCACGTACTGAAGGGACGTGATAACCATCTGAATAACCAGCTGGGCGATTGCTCCGAGAACCCGGGCCCCAGGACCGAACATGCGCCCCATCATTTCCGGGACGGTTCGGACGTTTATCCGTCTGAAGTAGCTGGCGGCCACCAGCCCCACAGCGATGCCCGCTGTTCCCCATGCCGCATTATACCAGCCGGCGGAGAGCCCCCTGGTGTAGGCGTTTTGGGCCACCCCTACGGTGGAGGCTCCGCCAATGGCCAGCCCGGCCAGCATGACGGCGACCAGGGATGACGGCAGGTTTCTTCCAGCCAGAAGATAGGCCACGGCACCGGTGGCTTCACTTTGTTTCTGGAGCTGTAGAGCCTTCCAGGAGACGGCGAAAAGCAGAAATGTGTACATTACGATGATGATCAATTGGATATTCACTGCTATAACGTCCTTTCGTACATAAATAAAGGGCTCCTAAAGAGAGCGCGTTGATACTACGGGCGCATGCTACTCGTACAGAGAGAAGAACCTCCTTTCTAAAAAAAAGAGGACCGTATCCCACCATGGGGACCGGTCCTCAGAGAATCCAACGGCAACTAGACGTCGGCCCTCCTGAGGGGTCCCACGCTGATAAAATAAAAACCGTACCAGAAGCTGAATGTCGTCGGACTAATCTGTTTCATAAAAATTCGCCCTTTCTCCCCCCCAAGTTACCAAGGGGTGCCAACTCTTTCCGGTCAATATACTCCCCTCTGATACTTCTGTCAAGAATGAAATAAAGCAACGTGATGATGCATCATCAGCAGCGCCCAGGAAGGGTTATGCTAGGATGAAACGCCAAAAGCACCACAGCATGTGCTGCGGTGCTTTTGTGAGGCGTTATGGTAAAGCGATCAGCCTAAAAGGACCTCGACCGCCGCCTTTATTTTGCCCAAGGCCTCGTCGTCGGGGGTCTCAAGACACGTGACAGGGTCGGCAGCGATGATAGCTCCCTTAGCTTCCATATCCGCTGTCCACGTCTCCATGTACTCTCCGTCGCCCCACCCAAAGGAGCCGAACATGAATACCTTTCGCCCCTTGAGTTTATCGCCAAGATCGTCGATCAAGGGCTCGATATCCGTGTCGTTTATCTCCTCGGTACCACACGCTGGGGACCCGAATACCCATACATCGGCGGACATGAAGGCCTCCTTGTCCATATTCTCAGCGGAAGAAAAGTAAATATTTCCCCCCTTAGCCTCCACAGCGTCCTTAAAGGCCTCAGCCATGGTCTCGGTGTTGCCGGTGCTACTCCAATACGCCAATCCGATGGTATTCATCGTTTGTCGAGTCCTCCTTCACATTTGGGATACCCCTATCACTGGGGCCTATCGTTATGGTAACACATGGAACTAAAAAGGGCACTCCTTCAGTAGGATTCTGGCTGACAGGAAAGCAAGGCGATGGCCCCGCCGGAGATGTTACATTTGTCCATGTCGAAGAGCATGACTCTATGGACGGCCAATACCTGGGCTGCGAAGGCTTCGGATTCTGTGGCAGCGACGGTCTTTCTATGGCTGTTCAGGGCGTATTCATCCTGCTTCTGGCGGGAGATAGGGTGTTCCGAGGCGAGAATCTCAGCAGTGGCTCCCATAAGCATATCGGAGAGAGAGCACATCGCCCCATCTCGATGCATACAGTCCACCGAATTCCCCACAGCATTCCCTCCAGTAGCTAGGGAACCTTGCTCGTGCCTTCCATTCCTCCGGCTGTACCCGCGACCATATCTCCAAGACGGATGCGATCTGCTACAGCATGGCCGTTTTGATGCTGGAGCCACATCGTTTATTCACAGTGTAGGCAGGAACAGAGTCGGGAAGTCCAGCACGATGCATAGTAAATCGAGCGGAGTTAGCTCCCATTCCGGCCTGCCATCCGTTCGTTTCCCATCATGACCTCTCCGATGTCCTCTGGAGTTGCCCCCTTATCATTTGGAGTCGAAAATAGACTATGGTTTGCGCTGTTGTGAAAGAGAGGGAAGCCAGAGCGCTTTATTCTTGATAAAGTATCGCCCCTGCTCCTGACCATCTATGAAAGCGACTCCGAGCTGTTGGTTGGTCAAAGATTCCTTACATAACGAGAGAAGAGGAGGTTTTGATTCAAGAAAGCCCTTGACAAAGTCCACTGAGGAGGTCTCATGGGGAAATCGTTCTAAGCCTGTTATGCTGTGTAAGGGGATATATCCTGAGGAGGCTTCTCTTCCCCCCCCCGTCGCCCCTTTCCGTAAGGGGCTTTATAAAGCCCCTTACGGAAAGGGGTTGTTGCTCCTAAGAGGCGAGAGCTCTTGGTCTTTGTGGAAGGGGTGGAGTGAAATCCCCAAGGTCTTTGTATAGATCATTTGACGATTTACACCATGGCTTGTCTTTTCTTCAGGCTCCACCGTTGCTTTCCGTAGATGGCTATGAGGAACAACATTCCTACTCCGTTGGTCATAAGAGTGGGGTAGAGCACAAGGAAGGGAATGGAGAAGAGCAGAAGCCGCTCCAAGATGTTCAGGTCATCTATCAGAAATCCCTGAACCGCAGAGGCCAGGCCGATAATGCCCAAGAGTGCTGTGGCAGAGCCCAAAATAATGGAGAAGGGAGAGCCCTCGAGAAGAAGGTAGGGGTTATAGACAAACATATAGGGCACGATGAAGCCTGCAAAGGCAACGCTCAGGGCTGTGAAGCCTGTCTTGAGTGGTTTTGCCTGGGCAAGCCCCGCTGAGGCGTAGGTGGCTAGGGCGACAGGGGGTGTCACATCCGCGAGAACGCCGAAGTAGAGACAGAAGAGGTGTGCGGAGAGCATAGGAACCCCCATCTGAGCCAGTGCAGGAGCCGCAAGGGTGGAGGTGATGATGTACTGAGCCGTGGTGGGAACGCCCATTCCCAGGATAATGGAACCAACCATCGTCAGAGCCAGAGCTAAAGGAAGGATCCCGCCCGATAGGCTGAGAACGTAGGAGGAGAAAGAGAGCCCGACACCGGTAAGGCCGATAACCCCAATCATTATACCGGAGCAGGCACAGGCGGCGGCCACTTCAATGGCACTGAGTCCTCCGTTGATAAGGGTGAAGAACACCCGTTTCGGTGTCATGCGCTGTTCGGGTTTGCCGAACCAGGAGACAATTATCAGCAGCAGGAGGGAGTAGAAGACCGCCAAAGTGGGGGAGTAACCGTAGGCCAGAAAGACTATTAAGGTTATGATCGGGAGCAGAAGATGCCACCCTTCCTTGACTGTGAGCAGGATACGGGGCAGATCCTCACTGTTCAGACGTTTCATGCGCTTTCTGCCTGATCGGAAATGCACCATCGCCATGATAGATACGAAGTAGAGCAGGGCAGGAATGGCGGCTGCGATAACGATCTCCCAGTACGCTACGCCCAAGAACTGAGCCATGATAAATGCGGCGGCTCCCATGACTGGGGGCATGACCTGCCCTCCTGTTGAGGCTGCGGCCACGACTGCCCCCGCAAATTCCGGTTTGTAACCGCTTTGTTTCATAAGAGGAATAGTGAAAGACCCTGTTGTGACTGCGTTAGCGACGGAGCTGCCCGATACCGTCCCCATGAGTCCGCTGGCGATCACAGCTGCTTTCCCGGGGCCTCCCTGGCTGCGTCCGGCGAGTGCGACAGCAAGGTCTATGAAAAATTGCCCTGCGCCGGAAGCGCTGAGAAAGGCTCCGAACAGGACGAAAAGGAAGATAAAGGAGGCCGAGACTCCCAGAGGAACCCCGAAGATTCCGTCCGTCCTCAGGTAGAGGAAGGGAGCCAGCTCCTCAAAGCCAAAACCTCTATGAGCCAGCATTCCAGGAAGGTACGGGCCAAAGTAAGCGTAGAGGATGGCGAGAACCGCCATGAAGGGCAGGGGCCAGCCCATGGAACGCCTGGTACCCTCCAGAACTAGGAATATCATGATTGCACCCAGCACCATATCGGAAACGATGGGTGCGCCTTCCCTGATGGCGATGGTTTCCCAGTTCACAAGAATATTGATACAGCCTACGGCCATAAGGATCGCAAATCCCCAGTCCCAAAGGTCTATTTTATTCTTGGGACGGGACTTCCTTATGGGATAGCGTAAAAAGAGGAGTACACCCATGAAGAGCCAATGCCAGCCTCTCTGGTACATCGCTGCCAGTTGTCCGAAGGCTGCTGTGTAGAGGTGGAAACAGGAAGCGGAGAGAGCCAGGGCACATATCAGAATATTTGTCCAACCAGAAAGTTCTCTTTTGGAACTCTCCATTTTTTTGATGATATCTGGAGCGTCGTTTTTTCCCTGCGCTGCTTTTGTGATTTTGGACATAAAATGCCTCCTTAATGTTTTACACGCATCCCCTGTTTCCCCGGTGGAGAACTGAAGATGCGTGTAAAAGATTCAACGTTCTGCTCGTTTTAAGGGGCTATTTTACCTCGATACCCTGTTCTTTGAAGTATTTCACGGCACCATCGGCGAATGGTATGATCCCGATGCTTGCCTCAGAAGGCACAAAGTGGGATGCATGGGGTGTCACCTTCATGAAAACATCCTTGTTATCTAGAAGGGTTTTCAATAGGTTATAAGCGAGGCTCTCGCTCATCTTCTCGTGCACGACTAAGAAGTTTGCGTCGGCAACAGTCAGGATATCCTGATCCTGTTTGGGATAGGTGCCGGCCTTGATCGTATAGGTCTGCAGCATGGGGTTATCCTTTATGACCTTGTCGACCAACTCCTGAGGAAATGGGACGATAACGACATCGCGGACTGCTGCGACCTCAAGAACGGCGGATCCCGGTGCAGCGAAGTTCCAGAACACTGCGTCAATGTGCCCGTCCTTCAGAGCGGTTGCACCCTCAGGCTGGGTCAGCTGTTGTTTATTAAGGTCCTTCTCAGGATCTATGCCAGCAGCCTTGAGAATCAGGAGGGTGAGGATCTGATCGCCACCGCCGGGTGCTCCGAGAGAGACCTTTTTACCCTTGATGTCTTCGAACTTTGTAATTCCGGTCTTTGTGGTGGTGACCAGGTGATGAGGCGCGGGGTACATATTCATCAGGATCCTCAAAGGCAGCTTGCCGTCCTTCTCGAATACCTCAACCCCGTTGTAGGCCTGCCAAAGGGTAGACCCCGTGCTCATACCGATCTCTGCCTTGCCGGAAGCGACCAAGCGGCAGTTCTCCTTAGATGCTGCTGTGGAACGGGAGTTCGCCTTGACTCCAATATCCGCCTTGCTGAGCACCTCTGCCATGGAGCCACCCAGTGGGTAATAGGTGCCTCCCACTCCCCCCGATCCGATTGTCACAAACTCAACGGCTCCTGCTGATACTGACGCAAGGACAAAAATCATTGTTGCTATCCCTACGATATAAAAACTTTTCCTCATGATTCCACTACCTCCTTCCTAATTTTTACCTCTCAAAACACAATCAGGTGAGTCTCCTGACAACCATGGCCACGCCCTGACCACCACCGATACAAGCGCTGACGATACCGAGCTCCCTGTCCATGCGTTTGAGGGAATAGAGCAGGGTAGTCAATATTTTCATCCCGGTAGCTCCAGATGGATGCCCCAAAGCGATAGCCCCTCCACAGGGGTTCAATTTTGCCAAATCAAAGGGCATTTTTTTATGACAGGCCAGAATCTGGGCGGCGAAGGCCTCATTGATCTCGATGATATCCATATCCTCAAGGTTCATTCCCGCCTTTTTCAGAGCCAGAGGCATGGCGACCGTGGGCCCAAGCCCCATATGCAGCGCGTCCAGAGCTCCGACGGCGTAGCTCACAATCTCAGCCATGGGTTTGTGCCCGTTGGCCTTGGCCCAATCTCCATCTGCGACCACGGACGCGCTCGCTGCATCGCAGAGGGCAGAGCTGGAACCGGCCGAGATGGTGCCGTCTTTTTTGAATACTGTGGGCAGTTTGGCGAGCTTCTCCAAACTGGTGTCCGAGCGGGGGATTTCGTCCTGGTTGATCACCAGTTCCCCACGTTTCCTGTCCTTGACGATCACATCTACGATCTCGTCCTTGAACCAGCCGTTTTCTATGGCCCAAACGGCCTTTCTGTGACTCTCCAGGGCATATTCATCCTGAACTTGACGGGAGATGGCCCCTTCCTCCGCCAGCACCTCTCCGGTGGCGCCCATCAGCATCTCGCAGAAAGGGCAGAAAAATCCGTCTTTATGGAGGAGATCCAATGCGGATTTTTCTCCCATACGGTAACCCCAGCGGGCTTCGGGAAGGATATAAGGGACATTTGAGGCGCTTTCCATTCCCCCTGCGACTCCGGCTGAGATATCGCCCAGACGCACCCTGTCTGCGACCAACATAGCGGCCTTCAGTCCAGAACCGCAGCGTTTGTTGATACTGAAGGCCGGGATATTGTCTGGAAGCCCGGCTTTGTATTCGGCGATACGAGCTGGGTTCGTACCGACTCCCGCTTGCCAGGCGTTTCCCATAATTACCTCGCCGAGATCCTCAGGGGCAACCTGTGAGCGGGAGACGGCCTCACGAATGGCAATAGCTCCTAGATCAGAGGCCTCCAAGGACTTGAAGCCTCCCCCGAACTTACCGCCCGCCGTTCGGCAGGCACTGAGAATGACGGGTTTTTTATCGCCCATTTCTATTCATCCTCCTTCTTTTCGTCTTCGACCCCAAGCATTGTGACAATGGGGTCTGCCAGATTCAGTTCCATCTCCGTATGTTCGATGAGCTCTTCTGCTGTTATCTCTGGTGCGATCTCGCAGAGCGTCATTCTGCCCTCTAGCCTCCGAATCACAGCAAACTCGGTAACGATTACGTCCACTGCGTTGACAGCAGTCAGAGGCAGTTTGCATTGTTTCAGAAGTTTGGATTGTTTTTTTCTGTTGAAGTGAAAAGTTGCGACATAGACTTTTTTGACTCCGGAGACGAGGTCCATAGCTCCTCCCATTCCGGGGATCTTCTTTCCAGGAATCCACCAGTTGGCGAGATTACCCTCCTGATCTACCTCCAAAGCACCTAGAACAGTGGCATCCAAGTGCCCGCCCCGGATCATGCCGAAGCTCATGTCACTCGAGACAAAGGCACCACCGGCAATGAGGGTTAGGCAACTCCCCCCGGCTCCCATGAAACGCCAGTCGTTTTCCGCTGGCTTGGGCCCTGCTCCGAGGGCGCCATTCTCGGACTGAAGCAGCAATGAAACCCCCTCGGGCAGGTAGTCGGAGACCAAGGTTGGAATCCCGATTCCCAAATTGACAATGTTACCGTTCTCAAGGTCAAGCGCGATACGGCGTGCGATCCTGCATCGCATAAGTTTCTCGTTAAGTTCGGGAAGCATAGTAGCCGTCTCCTTTCATAACGAGGACGTCGATGAATATTCCCGGTGTAACTATGTTGTTAGGGTCGATCTCTCCTATGGGCAGAATGGCGTCTACTTCCGCAACGACGTATTTAGCCGCTGTGGCCATGACGGGATTGAAGTTTCGGTTGGTGCCGAAGTATGTCAGGTTGCCTGCCCTGTCCGCCTGAAAGCCCCGAACGAGGGCGACGTCCGCCTTGAGGGGGAGCTCTAAAATATATTTTTTCCCGTCCAGCTCAAGAGTCTGTTTGCCCTCCTCGTGCTTGGTTCCGACCCCCGTGGGGGTCAGGAAGCCGCCGATTCCAAATCCGCCGCAGCGAATGCGCTCCACGAAGCTTCCCTGAGGAACGAGCTCCAGTTCCAGTTTGCCCTCGTTAAATAAATCCTGGGTTTGCCTGTTCAACCCGATGTGCGAGGCCGTCACCTTGCGTGTCTGACCGGCCACGACAAGTTTCCCGTGCCCAATCCCACCAGGGGCATGGTCTTCTCCATAGACAGTGTCGTTGCAGATGAGATGAAGGTCCTTTGTGCCCTGTTCGACAAGGGCGTCCACGAGGGTATAGGGGATTCCTCCGTAGTTGAAGCCGCCGACCATCACCGAGGCTCCCTCTCTGATGGGAGCCACCGCCTCTGCGGCCGAAAGAACGGGCTTGATCCATTTTTTAGCCATATCAAACGCCTCCGAGCAATTTCTTGGAAGCAGCCTCCAGGCCGTCTCTCAGACGTTCTGCTATATCCGTTACCTGCTTGGGGGTGACGATGAGGGGAGGAGCTAGCAGGAACTGATCGCCTGCAAGGCCGTCAATTTGCCCTGTACTCGGGTAGACAATCAAGCCGCGCTCAAAACATTCAGCTGTGACGAGAGCAGCGGCTTTTCTAGCTGGGTCGAAGGGGTCCTGGCTTTCCTTGTTTTGAACCAGCTCGATGCCCCATATCAAACCTTTACCCCGGACATCCCCGACGATCGGGATATCCAGCATTTTGTTCAAATATTCGTTCAACTCCTTCCCCCGAGCCGCACAATTGTCGAAGACGTTGTTCTTCTTCATGTAGCGGATCGTTGCGACGACAGCGGCAGCTGTGGATGGGTTGGCATTGTAGGTGTGTCCGTGTCCGAAAACGCCGCTTCCTGCGAGGATAGTGTCGATAATCTTGTCCGAGGCGATGGCGGCCCCGACGGGGGAGTACCCCCCAGAGAGAGCCTTAGCCGAGGTCATGATGTCCGGAACGACATCCCAGTGCTGGACGCAGAAGGGTTTTCCCGTGCGGCCCATGCCCGACATGATCTCGTCGGCAATGAGAAGCACATCGTAGCGGGAGCATATCTCGCGCAGCATCTGCCAGTAGCCCTCCGGGGGCACAGAAGCGCTGATGGAGGAACCAACTACCGGCTCGGCGATGAAGGCAGCGACGTACTGGCTACCTATGCGGCGAATTTCGCGCTCTAGGAGCTGGGAGTAATAGACCGCCTGTTCGTGTTCGGAGCGGTCGCGAATCTCACTGCGGTAGATGTATGGGGTCTCGATTTTGGGACATTCCTTGAAGAGAGGTGAATAAGGCCTACGGCGGATCATGTTGCCCCCTAGTGCCATGGTGGAGAGGGTGGAGCCGTGATAGGAGTTCCAGCGTGCTATGAACACGGATTTTGCGGTTCCGGGTCCGTCACGTTCAATGAAGTAATTACGGGCGAGTTTCATGGCGCATTCCACGGCTTCGCTGCCTCCGCTACCGAACCAAGCGTGGTTCAGGTCGCCTGGTGCGAGTGAGGTTAGTTCACGAGCGGCTTCCTCCGACGCCTCAGTCTTCCAGCGGGATGAGTGGGCGAACTCCAGAGTCGTCATCTGTTTGTAGACCGCATCTGCAATCTCCCTGTTCCCGTGCCCAATGCTGGAGAGCAACGCACCGGAGCACCCGTCGATGTACTTTTTTCCCTCCTGATCGTAGAGGTAGATTCCCTCACCTCGAACTGCTGTCTTGAAGTTTTCGAGATACGTCCTGGGGATGAGAGCTCGTCTGGTGGGCTTTTTTGCTCTTGGCATTTTTAAAAACCTCCCTCGTTTTGTACTCTCTTGAGAAGAGAGTTACCGTATGCCGATTTTTAGAGACATAAAAAGCAAAAAGGGACAGAATATCCTTATTTTTCAGATTACATATCTTGTTTGCTATTCCTATGAGAATTTGTTCAAATGTCAAACCTGTTAATAACTGTCAAGGCCGCAAAATGAAAGTATGTATACTTGTAAAGTCATGAGCCTCAATACCTTTACACCCTAACTTCTCCAAAATTCGTGAAAAAGGGTCCGTATTTTTAACGCCTTAACGCTGAGAAAGCTCTAGCAAGACCCCCCCTGTTGCTGCCGGATGGATAAAGGCAATCATGGCTCCGCCCGCACCTTTGCGAGGCTTCTCATCAATAAGACGCACGCCTTTCTCCTTTAATTCGGTAAGGACGGCCTCCAGGTTATTCACACGAAGTGCAATATGGTGAATTCCCTCACCCTTTCTGGCGATATACTTTGCTAAAAGGCTGTCCTCCGTTGTCGCCTCTAAGAGCTCTACTTCTGAGTCTTTTAATGGGAGGAAAGCTGTATTCACCTTCTGATCTGCGACCGTCTCAACCTTTGTGCAACGAACACCCAACGTGCCCTCCCAGAACTTCAAAGCTTCATCAATACTTTTCACAGCGATCCCTATATGATCGATAATCGTTGGGCTCATCAAAAAGCACTCCTTTTCTCGGTCTAGGTGAAATGATTAGATATCATTTAGTGAGTTTTTTGAAATGTAAAAAAAGAAATAACGGCGTTCCTCTTTTACAGGACACATTCCGAAGTGCTCAGATATACGTTTTATGTAGTTCTCAAGAAAATGTTCCAAAGGCGTTTGATGCGTCCTTTGGCTTGCGGAGAAGATACTTTTACCGATTGGATGTCCAGATTCTCCAAAGCCTTTCCCAAACGAGTTAAAGGAACTCTGCCTCCTCAGGATCTTCATCATGGAGATTTGGTACTCAGGGTAAGACTCTACGCAAATGTAAGATCTATTTTTTTCTTTACGGTAGCTTTTAAGGTGTTTTCTTGCAGGTCTGTAAGAATATTTGATTCGTATGTTTTTCTCCTCCCCTCTTTTTCAATCAGTTCTCCCATATGCTGACAGCTGGTGTTAAAGTATTCGTTTTGAGCTTTCTCTAGTTATGTTCTGGGTATAAGGTTTTGCTTGCTGAACTTCGAAAGAGTCGACACAGTACCCCCTCCTCATGCTCAATATACAGAGACATTTACGTCATGTCTCTGTATCGCTAAAACATATAGACTGAATCCCTCTCCCACATGGCCTCCAGTCTCCGCAGTCTCTCCTTTGTCAAATCCCCTAACTGATCCGCCACAGCCACGATAAGGCAATTAATCAGACTCATGGGAGCGGTAAACGAGTCGACAAAGGATATATGCCGACTGGGAACCGTCAGAACGTACTCAGGCTTGACGTCACTCATGGGACCATCGGAACGGTTGGTGATGACGGTCAGACGGAATCCCAATGATCGGGCCATGTTCATGGCTTCCACAGTCCACCTCGAATACCTCGGGAAGCTGATCCCTATAACCATGCTTCTCGGAGGAGCCACCGACAGCTGCTCTCTGATAAGAGTATCGTCCAAAAGGCGTACCGATGGCAAAAACCAGGACAGATAGAATCGAAGATACTGGGCAAGAATCACCGAGCTCCTTTGAGCAGCCAGATAGAGGGACGGTGCCGCAACGGCCTCTCGTGCCCACTCCCTGATCAGTCGAAAGTCCAGTCTGGATTGAGCCTCTCTGAGGTCCAGAATATCCATGGCTATCATTCTGTGATAGGCGGAATCGTTTGGCTCGTGATCATGCATGGCCATTCTCTCGATAGTGGTCATCTGATCCAGGAGGAGACTTTTCATAGCGTCTTTTAACTCTGGATACCCCGAGTACCCCAACGACGATGCGAAACGAATCACCGAGGATTCACTGACACCGACGGCCTGGGCGATCTGGCTGGCTGTCATAAATGGGGCCTCCCTGGAATTTTCAAGGATAAAACGGGCAACCTTTGCCTGAGTTCCAGAGAAGGAGACCATCCTTTCGACGATCTTTTGCTTAAGCACTGTACTCTCTCCTTCTGCAAGACGGAAAAAAATCACGCAGCTATAAAAAGCAGGATTTCCGTCTTTATTCTATTATAGCTTGAAGAGTATCGTTGTCAAACGTGAAAAAAGTGAGCCCCATCCATAGTCGGGTTGGGGCTCACTTTTTGTACTTGGGCCGATCCAGGATTTGGATTAGTCTGGATTTTCTCAGAGAATTTGTCAAATTTTAACAGAGATAGCCCACAGGGTTCTCTGTTCAGATAAGCCCCAGGGCCGACCAGGCAGCGGCGATTCGGGCTACGGGGACTCTGAAAGGGGAACAGCTTACGTAGTCGATCCCCAGTTTGTGACAGAAAGCGATGCTCTCAGGGTTGCCGCCATGTTCGCCACAGATCCCCACCGAGAGATCGGGGCGGACGGTCCGCCCCCGTTTGAAGGCGATAGACATCAGTTCTCCCACGCCGTCTCTGTCCAGAACGTGGAAGGGACTTGCGGAGAAGATCCCTTTTTCCACATACTCCCGCATAAACTTGGCCTCCACGTCGTCACGGGAGAAGCCCAGGGACGTCTGGGTCAGGTCGTTTGTGCCGAAGCTGAAGAACTCGGCGTCCTCGGCCAGCTCCCCGGCTCTCAGAGCTGCTCGGGGGAGCTCGATCATGGTTCCCACCTTGTACACGGGATCGTAGCCTCTGGCGCGGTATTCTCCGGCGACGCTCTCCACCATCTCCCGCAGGAGGCCCATCTCTCGCTTGGTCTGAACCAGAGGCATCATGATCTCCACCTTGAGATCTACACCGGGGAGGGCCTTCATGGCGTCAAAGATGGCTCGAACCTGCATGGAGTAAATCTCGGGATAGACGATCCCCAGACGGCAGCCCCTAAAACCAAGCATGGGGTTGGATTCCTTCAGCGTCTGGGCTCGGCTCCTCATCTGCCTCAGCAGGGCGACGTCATCGCCGTTGGCCTCAGCTTGAGAGATTCGGGTATCCAGTTCGGGGATCCTCGGCAAAAACTCGTGAAGGGGGGGATCCAGAAGGCGAATGATAACCGGCAGGCCGTCCATTTCCTGAAAGATACCCTCAAAATCCGAGCTCTGCATGACTCGCAGTTTAGCCAAAGCGTCTTGACGTTCCTGAAGGGAATCGGCTATAACCATGCGTTGCATGATGGGAAATCGGTCCTCTGCCATGAACATGTGTTCGGTCCGGCATAGTCCAATCCCCTTGGCCCCAAAGGCACGAGCCTTACGTGCATCCCCAGGAGTGTCGCCGTTGGCCCACACCTGGAGCGAAGCCTCTTGATCGGCCCATTGGAGGATGGTCTCCATCTCTGGGGAGATGACCGGCGGTGACAGGGGAACGGCTCCCTCGATTACCCGTCCTGTAGAACCGTCTATAGTCAGGACGTCACCCCGGGAGAACGTTCGGTTCCCAATGATGAGTCGTTTTCCCTCTCCGTCGATGATCAGCTCCTCAGCACCGCTGACACAGGGTTTGCCCAGGCCACGGGCAACTACGGCAGCGTGGCTGGTCATGCCCCCACGGGAGGTGAGAATTCCCTTGGCGGCGTAGAGGCCGTGGATGTCGTCGGGGGTGGTCTCGGTGCGAACCAGCAGCACGTCCTCTCCGCTCCCAGCCAGTCGAACGGCCTCGTCAGGATCAAAAACGATTGTACCTACAGCTGCTCCCGGCGATGCGGGAAGCCCCTGAGTCAGGATCTCGGGCGCAAAAGCCGGGTCGATCTGGCTGTGAAGAAGGCGTTCGACCTGATCGGGGGAGATACGGGCCACGGCATCTTTTGGGCTTGCCAGTCCTTCGGAGACCATGTCCACGGCAATCTGGACGGCTGCCTGGGCCGAACGTTTCCCCGTTCTGGTCTGGAGAATATAGAGAGTCCCATGCTCAACGGTGAACTCCACGTCCTGCATGTCACCGAAGCGTCGTTCCAGGCCATCGACGATGGAGCACAGCTCGCTGTAGATCCTGGGCATGGCCTGTTCCAAAGCTGCGATGGGCTGCGGCGTTCGGATCCCGGCCACCACATCCTCTCCCTGAGCGTTGATAAGGAACTCGCCATACAGACACTTTTCACCATCAGCCGGGTTACGGCTGAAGCAGACCCCCGTGCCGCTATCCCCTCCCAGGTTGCCGTAGACCATCGCGACTACGTTGACAGCTGTTCCCATCCGATGATCGATGCCATGGATAGACCGGTATGTCTTGGCCCGGGGGGTGTTCCAGCTGTTGAAGACCGCCTCGATGGCCAGCCTGAGCTGTTCCCATGGGTCGTCAGGGAACGTCTCGCCGGTTTCCCGACGGTAGAGGTCTCGGTAGCTCTCAACCAGTTTTTCCAGGGTCTCGACGCTCAGCTGATGGTCGTAGGTGACACCCTGGGTCCGTCGGGCCTCATCAAGTAGCGTCTCGAATTTATCTGACGAGACGCCTTGGACCACATTGCCGAACATCTGGATAAAACGGCGGTAGCTGTCCCAGGCGAAACGCTGATTCTGGGCCATATCAGCTAGGGCCGACCGGGTGTCTCCGTTGAGCCCCAGATTCAGGATGGTATCCATCATGCCGGGCATGGAGACAGGGGCTCCAGACCGCACCGACACCAGGAGAGGCTCAGGGCCTGAGCCGAAGGTCTTTCCTGTGGATTTCTCCAGACGCTTCATGGCTGATCGAACATCGCCCCACAGGGATTCCACAAAGGACGATCCTTTCTCCAGAAACTGAAGACAGGCCTGGGTAGAGACGGTGAAACCAGGTGGAACCGGCAACTTTTCCCGGGTCATCTGGGCCAGATTGGCTCCCTTGCCACCCAAAAGCTCCTTCATGTCCGAGGATCCCTCGGAAAAATCGTACACGTATTTGACCATGATCCACCTCCTGGGTCTCATTCGGCCAATGGCCAGCGGACTCTTTTATACATAATAATATCACTTCGGAAGCAAACCCCGAAAGGACTTGTCCAAAAACGACGATGTGCTATGCTTCCACGAACGGAGTGGCTCCATATATACCGACACGAAAGGAGGGTCCTCATTGAGAGGTCTCAGAAATACAAAAGAGTTTTTGGCAGCAACTCGTCGTTTTTTTAAGGACGAAGGCCATTCCCTGGTGGTGATTACTTTAAGTGCGGCGGTTTTCGCCGCGGCAATCCAGCTCTTTGTTCTTCCGGCACGATTGCCGGGAACGGGTGTCAATGGTATCGCCCTGCTTTTAAATTACCTCTGGGGGGTCCCTCTTCCTCTCAGCATCTGGGGGCTGAACACCCTCCTGTTTATCTATGGCTGGAAGGTTCTGCCCCGTCGATTTACGCTTTGGAGTATCTACGGCACTGTCCTGTTCACTATCTTCCTCAAGCTGACAGCGGTGGCCCTGCCAGTTCCTGTCATACATGATCGGTTTTTGCTTATCGTGGTGGCAGGCCTGCTTCAGGGAATTCCCTGTGCTATGATTTTCTCCGCCGGTGGTTCTCTTGGGGGGACAGATATCATCTCCATGGCCGTGCGTCGCAAGACTGGTATGGAGGTGAGCCAGTTCACCATGGTTGCGAACATGGCTGTTCTCGCCCTCTCCCTTACGGCGGTCAGTTTTGAAAACCTGATTTACGGGGTTGTCCTTTCATATATCACAACAACGGTCATGGGAGGTGCTATGCGCTCTTTCGGACTTCGAAAGGAAGCTCTTATCGTATGCAGCAATCCAACTGAGGTGAAGCATTTCATCACCACAGAACTTCATCGAGGAGTTACGGTCTTCACGGGTAAGGGGGGCTTCTCCGATGTCCCGAGGGAGATTTTGATGACGCTCCTTACGGCCCGACAGGCCATGTTGCTGAAGAGGCACCTTCAAGAAACGGACTCGAAGGCGTTTTTGAGGTTGTCAGACGCCACGGAGGTGTTGGGGCAGGGATTCGGAAGCTGGAAGCGGGACGTCTGAATTCAGATTGACAGATCTCGGTCGGTGCTCAGAAAGTGCCTGTTGGAGAGAGTGCAGGGAGGGCTTATGGTCATGGATGCGCATGAGGAAAGGTTGATCGAGAGATGAGGCAGTTTGTCGCGGCAGCAGCCCAGATGGACAGTGGACCAGACAGGCATAGTAATCTCATGAGAATGGAAAGCCTTATCCAGGAAGCTGGCGATAAGGGGGCCTCCTTGGTGGTCTTCCCTGAGATGTCAGTTATCCTTCCTTCAACGGGCAGCGAACGCAGGAACGCGACTGAGTCCATTCCCGGCCCTTCGGTGGATTTTCTGGCCGCCAGGGCTCGTTCGGCCAGGATATGGGTCCATTGCGGCAGCATCCTGGAGCGAGTTGACGGAGATGAGCGGAGCTATAATACCTCGGTCCTTCTGGATCCAGATGGTTCTATAGCCGCTATCTATCGCAAAATCCACCTGTTCGATGTCGATATTGATCAGGGCCCCTCGGTCACGGAGTCAACCAGCTACGCTCCGGGGAAGGAGATCGTCGCTGTGCAGACCGATCTGGGTATTATCGGCCTCTCCATCTGCTATGACCTCCGATTTCCCGAGCTCTTTCGGATACTTGCTCTCCGAGGTGCCCAGTTGCTTACGGTCCCGGCGTGTTTCACCGCTGCGACCGGCAAGGAGCATTGGGAGCCTCTTCTTCGAGCCAGGGCCATCGAGAACCTGGCCTACGTGATCGCTCCGGGACAGATCGGCAAAAAGCCCAGGTACAATGCTAACGGTAAGTCCATGATCGTCGATCCCTGGGGCACGGTGATCGCCTGTAAAGCCTCGGGAGAAGGTCTTATCCTGGCAGAGATTGACCTGGACAGAGTGGATACGCTTCGGAAATCGTTGCCGAACCTGACAAACCGTCGCCCCGAGACCTATCGATGGGACGAGTGACCTACTGTATCACGTTCATCGCCCTATAGTACTTGGCGGCGCCGGGATGGAGGGGCACCGAGGCGCCCATAAGGGCATTCCCCAATGTAAAGTATGTGCATTTGGGATGAATCTTATGCATCTCCTCTACGTTTGACCAAAAAACCTTGGTGATTTTATACACTAAATCGTCAGGTAGGTCGGCGTCACAAATCCACATGGCCATCACAGCCGGAGTAGGCGTATCGTGATCCACACCGTTATAGGTGCCGGCGGGAACGGTACTCTTGACGAAATAGCTGAAGGTGTTGGTCAGCTTGTCCATGAACGAATCGCTGAAAGGAACCAGATCGATGTGGCACGTCGCAGCCAGGTCCACGATGGATGACGTGGGATATCCTGCGGTGATAAAGCCCACATCCATCTGACCTTCCTCGAATTGTCGGGCGGTGTCGTTGAAGTCAAGAAACTTGGCCTTGATCTCAGAATCCTTGATACCGGCAACCTGAAGAATAGCCGATACGTCGCCTTGAATTCCCGAGCCTGGAAGCCCGATGGAGATCCTCTTTCCCCTGATATCCATGAGCCTCTTCACTCCAATGCCTTTAAGGGTGATGCACTGAATGTGCTCGGGATACAGGGATGCGATAAGCCGGATATTCTTGTACGGTGTCTTGAACATCCTCTGGCCGTGATAGGCCCAATGCGCTGCGTTGTTCTGTACGAAAGCCATCTCGATCTCGTGAGTGCCGATAAGGTTCAGATTGGCCACAGAGGCGTTCCCTTTTTCGGAGACCATGTGTATGTCGGGCAAATGACGGGAAATCAACTTAGCCAGACCGATCCCAACGGGATAGTATGTCCCCCCCGTTTCTCCTGTCGCCAACGAGATGAGTATTTTGGCAGACGCCTCCTCGGTTGAGGTGGTCAGTAGAATTCCAATAAGCACGAGTACGGATAGAGTTGTACGCATTACGAGTCCCTCCTCTAAATTCTCTCTGTATTGTAGACAGACATGAACAGCGTCGGGGTGAAAGCTGTGCGTGGTCCCTGTATAATAGCCTCGATGGAGCAGCCAGCCTGCTCCTCATACGAATGTATGGGAGGCCCAACCGATGGTCGAAACCCTTTTGCAGTCCCTGATCCAGATCACGCCTCAGCAAATCGTCATGATAGCCGTTGGCTTCGCCCTGATCTATCTGGCAGCGGTAAAGAAATTTGAGCCGTCCCTCCTGCTCCCCATGGGGTTCGGGACCATTCTGGTGAATATCCCCCTGTCGTCAGCCCTCACCCACATGGCCGGGGGGCAGATCCAGCATGGGGCGCTGAGTCTCTTGTTTGATATGGGCATCGCCACCGAGCTCTTCCCCCTGCTTATCTTTATAGCTGTGGGGGCCATGATCGATTTTACCCCATTGTTTCAGACGCCGATCACTTTTTTCTTTGGTCTCAGCGCTCAGGCGGGCATCTTTCTCACCTTGGGTGTGGCTCTTCTGCTTGGATTTGACCTCAAAGAGGCGGCGTCCATCGGCATCATAGGCGCCGCCGACGGTCCTACGTCCATCTACGTCTCGGCTCGGTTTGCTCCTCACCTGCTAGGCCCTATCTCGGTGGCGGCCTACTCGTATATGGCCATGGTCCCTTTGATTCAGCCTCCGGTGATCCGGCTTTTGACCACTAAAGAGGAAAGGAGTCTTCCCATGACCTGCTCGGAAAAGCCGGTTTCCCGACGGACGAAAATTCTCTTTCCCATCGTCGTCACAGTGGTCGCCGGGATGATCGCCCCACCGTCAGCGGCCCTTATCGGATTCCTCATGTTCGGCAATCTCTTACGAGAGAGTGGTGTGGTGGATCGGCTGGCCCAGGGTGCTCAAAATGAATTGGCGAATATCGTGACCATTCTCCTGGGGTTGGCTATCTCGGCATCCATGACGGGCGAGCGGTTCATCCAGCCTCAAACCCTGCTCATCCTGGTCATGGGGCTTTTGGCTTTCGTCCTGGATACAGCGGTGGGGGTCCTCTCGGCCAAGGCTTTGAATATCTTTCGTCTCCATAAGATCAACCCCATGGTTGGTGCGGCAGGGATCTCGGCCTTTCCTATGTCGGCCCGGACGGTCCAGCAGATGGCGACCCAGGCTCATAAAGGCAACTTCATCCTCATGCAGGCCGTAGGTGCAAACGTCTCGGGGCAGATTGGCTCGGTATTGGCCGGTGGGTTGCTCCTTGCTTTCCTGGGCTAGCTCAAAGAGTGGAGAATCGCCAGATCGCGACAGAACCTCCCCGTCGTACTCCGTGCATCGAAAAACGACGCCACCGTGAGAGGTGACGCCGAAAGATCGATGATCGATCATGGAGCGAAAGCTTGAGACCTAGGCGTCAGCCTTGAGCTTTTCCGCCCGATCCAGCCTCTCCCAGGCTGGCTGGGGGGCCAGGTCGATCCGCCCCATATGACCATAGGCGGCGATGCGGCGATACTGAGGCTTCCGAAGCTCCAGGTCACGGATCATGGCGGCGGGACGGAAATCGAAGTGGCGCCGAACCAAGGCAGTCATCTCCTCCTGGGAGACCTTTCCGGTGCCGAAAGTCTCAACAAACACGGAGACAGGATGGGCTACGCCAATAGCGTAGGCTACCTGGATCTGACAGCGGGAGGCCAATCCTGAGGCCACGACGTTTTTGGCCGCATATCGTGCCATATAGGCCCCAGAACGGTCAACCTTGGTAGGATCCTTACCGGAGAAGGCACCGCCTCCGTGGGGGATCATGCCGCCGTAGGTGTCCACGATGATCTTGCGCCCTGTGAGCCCCGAATCGGCCATAGGACCGCCCTTGACGAAGCGCCCCGTGGGGTTCACCAGAATGCGGAAATTACCCTGGATAAACTCTCGAGGAATAACCGGGGTGATGACCTGTCTGATGAGGTCTTCCCGGATCTCTCCCAGGGAGATGTCCGGGCTGTGCTGGGTGGAGACCACCACCGTGTCTACTCGTACCGGACGATTATTTTGGTACTCCATGGTGACCTGGGTCTTGCCGTCGGGCCTGAGATACTCCAGTGCTCCCTCTTTACGGATTTTGGTAAGCCGTCGGGCCAGGCGCTGGGCAAGGGCGAAGGGCATGGGCAGGTACTCCTCGGTCTCGTCAGTAGCGAAGCCGATCATCATCCCCTGATCGCCTGCGCCGATAGCGTTGATCTGCTCCTCGCTCATATCGCCCTCCCGAAGCTCCAGAGCCTTATTCACGCCCATGGCGATATCGGCTGACTGTTCGTCGATGGCGGTGAGGACCGCGCAGGTCTCTCCGTCAAATCCATACTTGGCCCGGGTGTAGCCGATGCCCTTGACGATCTCCCGAGCGATTTTGGGAATATCCACGTACGTGCTGGTTGAAATCTCCCCAGCCACCTGCACGAGACCGGTTGTCACCAGGGTCTCGCAGGCCACCCGGCCCATGGGATCCTCGACCAGGATGGCGTCCAGAATGCCGTCTGAAATCTGATCGGCCACCTTGTCGGGATGTCCCTCAGTCACGGACTCGGACGAGATCAAAATCTTCTCACTCATATCTCATACCTCCATACACAGAAAAATCAGGGTCGAAAAACGGGACCCATCCAGAGGAAGGGTCCCGTCTCGTGATCAGATTCGTGGCCTTCCTCTCATCATTCGACCACCGCCGGTCGCTGGTGTTGGCACCGTACACCCTTGCGGGCAGGTTGCCGGGCTTCATCGGGCCAGTCCCTCCGCCACTCTCGATAAGAGATTCAATTGTATCGACCCAAAGAGTACACCGTCGAACCGGTGGTGTCAAGAAAGGATCGCTTGTGGACGTATCGGAATCATGGTATGCTCTCGAGAAAGTTTGTATATACTTACAAAAACGAGGAGGCAAAAGCCGATGGCGACAAAAGATCACTGGGGCCACTTGGCCTCGGATTTCCACAGGCGTCAGGCCTTCATAACCGGCGAGGCCATGATTGCCCTCATCAAGAGGATCCTGGAGGAACTTACCGACCTGGGCGACCTCCTGGAGCTGGGATGTGGTGACGGCGGGTTCACCCCATCCCTGGCTGGACAGGCTCGATCCATCGTGGCGACAGACTGCTCCAGGCCCATGGTGACCGAAGCAAAAAAGATGACTGCCTCCATGGACAACGTGACGGTCGAATTAGCGGACTGTATGGACCTTCCCTACAGCGATGGCCGTTTCGACTCGGTCTTCATGGGTAATCTGCTCCACGTGATCGGCAATCCATCGGGTGCTCTGGTTGAGGCACATCGAGTGCTCAGGCCTGGTGGTCGGGTTATAGTTTTGAGCTTCACCATTGACGGCATGACTCCCCAGGCCCTTGAGGGCATGATCGAGCGGTACCTCAAGGCTTTTGGGCCACCGCCTGAGGTGAGAGATCCTCTCACTGTGGCCTCGACGAAGGAGCTCCTGGAGGAAGCTGGTTTCCTGGTCACTCACAGAGAGCTTCTCCAGACCGAGGAGGCCTCGGCTGTCTACCTTGTGGCCATCAAAACATAGATGACGAAGGGGCATCTCCCTCCGTCATTGAATTGTTCCCACCCTTGTGGATTGCTTGAAGGTTTTTGTGATGTCAAGGCTAGGGCTTTTTGAAGAATAAAAGAGGCATCCCCATAACGAGAATCCAGGGAGAGAAGCCGACAGAACAGCCCCCGCTACCTATGAACGGAAGAGCTCCCTCGTAGGTCATCTTGAGAGATGTTTCCCTTCCTGTCACCACCGTGACGGTTTGAGGTTCTTCTTTTTTCCAGAAAAAAAGATCGGTGACGGTGACGGTGTATTGACCGGGGCTCAGGCCCCGAACGGTTGTCCCCGATTTGTTCCATGTCTTGCCACCGTCCAGGCTCCACTTGGCTCCGTCGTTCACGGCCTCCGCTGGCCAGAGAGTCACTGTGATGGATCCGGGCGCCGAGCTCCCAACGTGATTTCCCAGGGCCTTGAGGCAGATGCTGGCGCCGGGAGTCTCAGAGGTTATGTCGGTCCAGGTTGTACCGTCAAGGGAGACGTACCCCTGTCCCTTTGAGGAAGAGGCCTTGTCGCTGTAGCCTCGTACCCGAGTCTCGAGAGCGATGGGATAGCCGTATCCTGGTGTGGTGAGATGCACGACGACGGAGAAGGTCTCTCCTGTGGGGACTCGTACCTCCCGATCCAGCTCCACCGTATGATAGCCTGGCATTTGCAGGGTTCCCGTCTGTGCCTGAAGAGAGATCCTCCCCGAGGTCGGGCTCGACATCACTCCGGTATAGACCGAGAGGGAATAGGTTGTCCCTACGCCTCCGGTGTAGAACGAGACGGCTTTGAGGTCGAAGTCGGTGGCTGCCGTGAAGATGTTGGCCATCCAGGCGCTCTCGTTCTCGTTGGGTGCCGGGGTATACGAGTTGCACCATCCCAGAGGATCGTACTGGTAGATCGTGTTGAATTGACGGGGCTTGCCCCCTACGTAAGCGACCCCTGTGTCCATTACTGTGTCCTCATAAGAGAGGTAAAAATATCCCCTGTCGCCCCAATCAGGCCCCCAAGAGTTCTTGACGATCCAGGCGCCATTCGAGCTTGGCTGATTGGCCAGGTTGAACCTGGTCCTGGGGTACGTGTCATCCCATCCGACCACCGTGACGCCGTGGTTGGCTCTGCCCACCGTCAATCCATCGGAGTTTCTCGGAGGTGTGTACGAGGCGAACGTCTCGGGGTTGAAATAGGGGGATCTCTCCCACTTTCCTCCCTGGGGATCATTGGCAAACATGCCCACGGAGACCGCACCGTAGGTCATGAGTGCTTCCTTTATGTTTGCCTCGTTGGCCTTTTGAAATCGTGTATTTACGCCATTTATTTTTTCATAGTTAAAGTAAAAATTATAGGCGTGGCGCAGGCTCCACGACGCAGGGGTATCGGCTGCTGGAATGCGACCGTAGGGCGCAGCTCTCTCGGGAACGGCACCGGTTCCCCGGGCCAGGAGTGCGATGGCTTGAAAGTCATCGCCACCAAAGTTCATGAAGCGGGGGAAGTCCTCAGGATCGTGGTTCCCGAACCCCACCAGGGTCGATGTCTGGTTCACACTCCCGAAATACGCCAAATACTGTTCCGAGTAGTCGGGGTCTGGCACACCGGCTTTCAAAGCTGTCGATTCCAGAGAGCCCAGGGCGCTGAAGGCCCAGCAGGTCCCATAGGGCTCTTGGTTCCGAACGGGGGTTACAAAACCTTGCGTTCGAAGGTCGAATGAGACCGGAAAAGACGTGACAGCTTTGTTACTCTGGATATCAGGAAACAGATGAACCCCTGCCAGGTGGCTGAGATCCACAGGCGAAGGGATACGAGCACCATATGTTATGTCGCCTGCCTTTCGTCCCGTCTGCTGCTCCAGGATGAACTCCTCAAAGGTGGGGTTCAGGGGGGCCACGCGACACCAGGCTGCAGATGCCAAGGCTATCGTGATAATCGTTGCCATCGAAAAAACGTTCAAGAGTCTTTTGGTAGTGTTCATACTCTCACTCCTTTAAAAAAGCGGAGACGACCGACGTGGTCGACTCCGCTCAATTCTTGAGAAATTACCACCACTGGCGAAGCTTCCCGCACAGGCTTTCAACCGTGTCTCTGGGACCGTGGATAAGGATCCCGAGATATTCAATCTCATGTTCGTCCATGGACTCCAAGCTCTCAGCCAGTTCTTGATCCCCGGCGGTCTCCATGAGAGCCGACGGACAATCGACCACCAGAAGCTCAGGGATCTCCCGGGCTTTGTTCAGAGCCTCCCGAAGCTGGGCTACCTTGGCCTTGAACACCACCAGAGGGTGACATAACATCCCACGATGCCGGATGCCCGACTTATCGGTGAGCCATTCCTGCCCCATGTGTTCCTCTCCGTGGAATCCCATAGAAGCTCCTAATTGAGCGGCAGCCGTTAAGGCAACGCCGACTTTCAGCTTGGCGTTCAGGATGATGATTGTTTTCTTTTCACGATACCCGTTATTCATAGTTTTGACCTCCCCCATTGTACATCTTCTCGACGAGAGAAGCCCGCCGTCCAACAGCCCCACATACAGAGCTTCGCGTTCAGTGTACCAGTTTTACCGAGTATGCACCACCGAAAGAAGAGCTAAGAACGCATGTGTTCCCCCAGAACATGAGCCACTCGATCAGCTGCGTGGCCGTCACCGTAAGGGTTGGGTGAGGCGGCCATTCGTCTCAGCCTGTCGTCGTCGCTGAGTAGGGACGAGATTCGGGTACCTACGGTATCGGGATCAGTGCCGACCAGGGTCAGTATACCGGCAGCCAGCCCTTCGGGACGTTCGGTTACGTTTCGGACGACCGCCACGGGAATACCTAGGGCTGCCCCCTCTTCCTGGAGTCCTCCAGAATCCGTCACGATGAGTCGACTGGCCGCCAGCAAGGCTGCCATAGGGCCGTACTCCAGGGGAGGAAGTACTGTGATGTTGGGCTTGCCCTCAAGAGCTGGAGTGACAGCCTGGGCCACTTGGGGGTTCAGGTGAACGGGCCAGACGAACTGGTGATCTCGATGCTCTTGAGCTGTTCGTGCCAGGGCTTGAGCCAGATCGGACAGGATCGGCCAGTTTTCTCTACGATGCAGGGTTATCGTGACCAGCTTGCCCGATGCAGGCATGGGCACGGGAAGGTCCCCTTGATTGGCTGCATACAAAACGGCGTCGATACCTGTCTGTCCGGTAATCGCGATTCGCTCGTCCGGTTTCCCCTCTGCCAGAAGGTTGGCTCTCGCTCCCTCGGTAGGGGCAAAGTACAGATCGGAGACGACATCGGTGAGAATCCGGTTGGCCTCTTCTGGGAAGGGCTCCGTCATGGAGCCTGATCGGAGACCAGCCTCCACGTGCCCTACGGGGATCCGCTCCAGAAAAGCAGCCCAGGCGACGGCGAAGGTGGTCAGGGTGTCACCGTGAACCAGCACGTAGTTAGCTTCCATCTCCCTGAGGGCCGCCGCTGTACTGGGAAGTATCCGGGCGGCCAGCTCGGTCAAGGACTGCCCCTGAACAAGCACGTCCAGCTTCTTGTCAGCCGGTACGTTGAAGAGCCTGAGGACGGAAGTGATCTGGTCTCCATGCTGGCCGCTGACCAGGACCTTGGGGATCAGCCTTTCCTGACGCAGGGCTCCGTAGACGGGAGCCATCTTTATGGCCTCAGGGCGGGTCCCGAGAGCCAGCACGACGACTGGGGAGGTCATCTGTCCTTCTCCTCGTGGGATCGGTACCAATCGAGGGTTTTGACGATGCCGTCCTTTAGGGGATAAAAAGTGTCCAGGTCACATATCCTGGACAGGCGGTCGACATCCGCTATGCTGTGGCGAATGTCGCCGGGGCGTTCGTCCTGATATACAGGGAGCGTCGATGACGGGACCAATTCCGTGAGAATCTCCCGAACTCGGGTAACCGAGGTGCTTCGTCCGCATCCCACGTTGATAACCGATCCCGCCAGGATCTCGGTCTTGCTCTCTGCCAGTACCATTACACGGGCCGCATCGCCTACGTAGACAAAGTCCCTTGTCTGTTCTCCGTCGCCGTAGATCGTCACGGGCCTTCTCCTCAGAAAAGCCGTGACAAATCGGGGGATCACAGAGGCATAAGGCCCCTCGGGGTTTTGTCTGGGACCGTAGACGTTGAAGAGTCGAAAGCCTAGCGTGGGGATACCCCAGGCGGCCGTTGATGCCGCTGCCAAAATCTCGTCCATTGCCTTGCTGGCACCGTAGGGTGACTGGGGAGCGAGGGACGAATCCTCTCTCTGAGGCCCCTTTCCTCCGGGTCCATAGACAGCCGCCGAGGTAGTATACAGCACGGGGATAGGGCGATCCCGAAGGGTCTCCAATATGTCGGCAAAAGCCCTTACGTTCACGTCGTAGCAGAGGCGAGGTTCCTGAAGGGATTGAGGCACCGATATCATGGCAGCCAGGTGAAACAGGATATCGGCCTGGTGCAAGAGCCTGACAATGAGGTCCAGATCACGGATATCTCCATGGTGAATCGCCAGGTTCGATCCCTTCAGGTGCTCCAGATTTGTCCCATCTGACGACGACAGGTTGTCCAGCACCGTGACAGACCATCCATCGCTGATGAGGCGATCACACAAGTGCGAGCCGATGAATCCGGCACCCCCTGTTACGAGGGCTCTACGAATCATAAGTCATCATCCTCTCTTTTCCAAACGACCAGGGTATTCTGAGAATCAAAGGTTTCCCGAAGTCTGGCGAACTCCTCTCTGTTCAGTATAAGCCAACGAATTTTTATGCCCAACTCGCTTTCCAGCCGGGCGATCAGGTCCTGAAGATAGTTTCGGTCCACCATTTGTCCGACTAAGACCAGGTCCATGAGTCCCGAATTGACACCTCGAGTGTCGTCGCCCGTCATGAAGGCCAGGCTCACGTCCCCCAGCTTTACCAGCACGGACTCCACAAGGTGATCAATTCCCAAAGTTTTTCGGACGACCCCCTGAATCTCAGGAAACAGGGGGTGCCGCCTATTGGCCCGATACATCTTGGTCCGGCCCTCAGACGACGATTCGAGCAGTCCGGCGTCGGTCAGACGATTGAGCTCAACTCGAATCGTGTTGGTGGACTCGCCGAATTCCTCGGCCAGCTCCCGAAGATATCCTGATACGTCGGGGTTCAGGAATAGTTTTAATAATAATCGAACTCTTGTTTTGAGGTGATCAATGAATCTGGTACGGTACTTGCTCCAATCCACCCTTTCAAAAAACGGGTCGAGTCATAATATAACTCGAACAGCTGCTAAAGAGAAGCCCTTGAGGTCCTCTTATGGTACAGTTAGCAAAATACATGTCGTTCATCGACATAACGGGAGGGACGGGACGCATCAGGCGCCGGAGAAAATATGGCTGATCGAGTGTATGATCGAAAAGAGATGTTTTTGGGGGATTTGGCGACCCTGACGTGTGCTTTCCTGTGGGGAGTCTCCTTTATGGCCACCAAGGAGGTCTTAGTATACATGGGACCTCTGTGGCTGTTGACTCTTCGCTTCGGGTTCAGTGCCTTTCTGATCGGGATCGTCTCTCCACGGCGTATTCGGCATATGACCAGACGGGATGGGGTACGCGGAGGGACTATAGGACTTCTGCTTCTGGTCGCCATGGTTCTTCAGACGATAGGACTTCAATACACCACGACGGGGAAATCGGCCTTCATCACAGCCTGCTGTGTGGTGATGGTGCCCTTTTCCACCTGGGCAGTTGCTCGGAAGAGTCCTGGTCTTAAACCCTTTATCGCATCGGGAATATGCCTGGTCGGTATAGGGATTATCTCTTTGGATGGGGCCTTGAGGCCCGGTTTGGGGGAGATGCTGACTCTCATGTGTGCTGTTGGGTTTGCTCTCCAGATCGTCGCGATAGATCGCTTGGCTCAGGGTCGAGATGCTTTGACCTTGAGCATGGTGGAGATGGGACTGAGCGCCGTAGCCTGCCTGATCGGTGCTCTGATCATGGAACCCCTGCCCAGGCTGGATTCACTCACAGGGCTGTGGTGGCTTGTTTATCTGTCGGTAGGATGTACATTAATTCCATACTCCCTTCAGATAAAAGCTCAACAGCTCACATCCCCTACCCATGTCACCCTTCTCCTCATGATGGAGTCGGTTTTTGCCATGATCATCGGGGTGATCTTTCTGGGAGAGGCTTTGACGCTCCGCCTTGTGATGGGCTGTGGGCTTATTTTTGTCTCCATTCTGATCGCTGAGCTGGATTTGATAGGGTGGGCGAAGCAGCGAGGAGAAACTTGAGAAATTTTTAAGATTTTTATAAAAATTCGTAATCTAAAATGCGGCTCTGGACGAGGCCCTGGATGGTCAAGTTGGAAGCGGTTTTATTGTATTTTTGTTTGGTGATAAATCTTTGTGGTTTCTGTGGGGTTTTTTTGCTTTCGGAATGGCAAGAAGGATGTATAATTGGACGACACAGACGGTTTTTAAGGAGTGGCTTGATGAAAAACGTCAATATTGTGGTTGCCTGTGTTTTTATATTGACCCTGGTCGCTGTGGGGAGTGTTTTAAAAGCTACTCAGAGCGTTATTCTTCCCTTCGTCATCGCATGGCTTCTGTCATATATTTTCAGTCCGGTCGTCCGTGCTATGGCGCGGCGAAGAATCCCCATGGTCATCTCCATGGCGTTAGTTCTTGCCGTGTTGTTGGGCGTCTGTTTTCTCGTGGCCGTGTTCATGAACACCAGGATCGTGGCCTTTGCCTCGGCCTACCCGAAGTACTACGATCAACTGATCGCTTTGACAAAGAGTTTTACTAACAGCAAATATCTGCCTCCTGACTTTTGGGATAGTATCAACTGGGGTGAGAGCGTGGGGCGATATCTCCTGTCCCTGTCCGGCTCCTTGGTTTCCCTTTTGTCCAAGTTGGTTTTGGTCGTGGTCTTTCTGGTCTTCATGTTATTGGGAACCCCCTATGTGGAATTCAAAATAAAAAAAGCATTTTCAATTGATTCAGGGGCTCGGGTTCTCCTGATCCTTAAGGCCGTCTCGGCCCAGATTGGTCGGTATCTGACCCTTCAGTTCCTCATAAGCATGGTCACAGGTTTGTTCGTCTGGCTTTCTCTGTCGTATCTGAAAGTGGATTTCGCAGCCACTTGGGGTGTCCTGGCATTCGCTTTGAACTTTATCCCTACCATCGGTTCCATCATGGCCTCGGTGCCCCCCATCCTTCTGGCTCTTGTCCAATACTATCCCAACACCTTTCCGGCCGTGGGAGCTGCCGTCGCTCTGCTTTTCATCCAGATGATCATCGGCAACGTGGTTACCCCGAAAATCATGGGAGATACTTTGGATCTGAGCCCGGTGGTCATATTGATTTCCCTCTTCTTTTGGGGGTGGCTCTGGGGCGTGGTGGGTGCTTTGCTCTCCGTCCCCATCGCTGCCATCATCAAGATTATCTGTGAGAACGTTGAGTCTTTGCACGTCATCGGAGTAATGATGGGTTCGGGGCGCTCCTATCGTCGAGATCTGTGTTAGCAAAGCTGGGGTTCTGAATTAGGGGGGGTATACGTGTCGATTCGGGTCATGGAGGTACGAAGGGAAAAAAAGAACGCTGTCTTCCTGGTGGAAGGGGCCGTCTGGCGTCCTGAGGGCGGCGGGCAGCCCGGGGACTCGGGGAGCATCTCCTGGACAGGGGGCTCTGGCTCGGTGAGCAATACCAGAAAGGCTCGGGACGGTCTGCTGTATCTGGATGTTTCGAGGCTTTCTGGTGCTATCGATGTGGGGTGCGAGATCACCCTTCAAAGAGACGAGCAGCGTCGTTGGCTGCTCTCCCGAATGCATTCGGGAGAGCATGTTCTGTCCCGTGTGATGGAAAACATCCGTCCAGATCTCAGGGTGTATAAAGTGGCTGTGGGGGAGGAGCTCACCACGATTTTTTTCCGGTATGAGGGGGTCGTCGACTGGGATTTTCTCTTTGACGCCGAGAACCAGGCCCGCACAATCATCGACGCTCAGCTGCCCGTTGAGATTGTGAAGCTCTCGCTGGACGAGGCTAAAGCCCTACCGGGACTCAAGGCCCGGTGGGATCGGGTGTCAGACGATACTATCCGGGTGGTCCGTATTCCCGGCTTCGACCTGAACGCCTGCTCAGGCAGCCACGTCTCCGATACAGGGGAAATTGGTACCATCTCGGTCGAGTCCTTCAAAGGATCGGCTCCCGAATGGGAGGTCACCTTCTCCATATCAAGTGATCGAGATCGTGACTTGGCGAGAGGAATGCGTCGAGTGCTCTCCCAGCTTCACTGTCGTCCCGACGAGATCGTCAAGCTGGTGGAGCGTCTGGGCACCGAGAACGCCACACTTAGGAAGCAGCTTCAGAAGCTCCAGCCCTACGTATTCCTGCCTTGGGAGGAACGTCTTATCGGTTCGCTCTCCTGCGATGTGGTCCATGTCGTGGGACTTCCTCGGGAGCTCGTTGCTGCCGAGGCTCGAAAGAAAATGCGGGAAGCTGGAGATCGGTTAGTTCTGGCCATCGCCGACAACGGAGAGAGCCATGCAGTTCCCTTTATTTTATGTTGGGGAGGTTCTGTGAATGTGGATGTGAGGGCACTCTTGAACTGCGAGGCTTTAGGGGCTCGTGGAGGAGGAAAAGGTGGAATCCTCTCCGGCCAAACGAAATGTCGTTCTCTGGATGTTTGGTTAAAAGCCTGTTCTGATGCCTGTTCTGTGACGTGAACCCTGAAATTTGTCGCAAATCCTCTCGGGAGAAGAAGTCCGTCCAGGACCTTTTCTCCCGTTTGTTTTTGAAGGGCTATGCTATGCTTGATATGGTTATTGATATATGTCAAAAACTCGGGTAAGATGACTGAAGGAGATAACGAAATGATTTGGAGGTGTGTCGATGGTTCGACCTATAAAATCCAGAACGGTGTGTGCTTTGCCGAAAAATAAGGTCTTTGGACCTCTTGGATGGTATCGAGGGCGTGGACTTGTCGTTATAACAGTAGACGAGTACGAGACTCTTCGGCTTATCGACGACGAGGGATTGACACAGCAGGAATGCTGCGAACATATTGGCGTAGGGCGAACGACCGTACAGGCCATGTACGACCGGGCGAGAGGAAAGCTGGCCGATTGTCTGGTTAATGGGAAGCGCCTACTCATTGAGGGGGGAGAGTTTACCCTCTGTTCGGGCAATCATGGGAGATCTCGAAGACGGGCGTGTTGTTGGGCTCGAGAAAAGAGAGACGAGCTCTGTCTTATGCACCAGAGCGATAGACGAGAAGGGAGTTGGAGAATGAGCGTTGCTATCCCGGTCAATGACGACCGAGTTACCGTAGCCGGAACCTTGGGGAGAGCTCCATTGTTTGCCTTGATTGACCTGGAAGCTGATCAGGTTCAATTCAAAATCAACCCTGGAGCCGATAGTCAGGGTGGCACTGGAATCAAGGTTGCCCAGACCCTTTTGGATTGGGGCGTTCAGGCTGTGGTGACGCCTCAGTGCGGTGAAAATGCCGCCAACGTGCTTCAGGCTGGAGAGGTGGAGCTGTTTCTGGCCCGAGGAGGCGATCTCTCGGACAACGTGTCGGCTTATCGGGAAGGGACGTTGCAAAAACTCAGTGAGGTTCATGAGGGATATCATGGTCGCGGGGGAGATTGACCATGCAGACTCGATTCATAAAAAACGTGTCGGCTGGGACGTGGAATATCATTCTCCGAAAGGTTCCCGATCAGGCCATCCGGGAACGCATAAAGCGGGGGGAGTTCAGTGCTCTCGGGGTCTGTCAGGGCTTGTTGGCCGATATTCTGGTTGCCGGGGACATGGCGGAGAAGAGTTCGAACGTTTGGGTGGCTGAGATCCAGGGAACTTGCCCTCAACATATAGTATGTCTGGGGATTTTTGGGGATACCAGTGCCGTCGAAAACGCTCTTGAGGCCGTTACATGCTATGGAGCTTCGGAAAAAAATTGAAGATCGCTGTGCTCAGCGGAAAAGGAGGAACCGGTAAGACCTTTGTCTCGGTGAATCTCTCGGCTGCAGCCGATCGGTCTGTGTACGTGGATTGCGATGTGGAGGAGCCTAACGGTCATCTGTTCTTTCGGCCCGATCCGGAGGGACGGAGCGTCGTCACCGTGCCCCTGCCTCAATTCGACCAGAGCCGATGCACCGGTTGTCGGATCTGTGTTGACTTCTGTGCCTTTAACGCCCTGGCTTTTGTGGGGGCGAAACCCCGTCTTTTCCCGGATCTTTGTCATTCCTGCGGCGGTTGTCTGAGCCTCTGTCCCCACGGAGCCGTGACGGAGGTCCCTCACGTGGTTGGAGAGGTCCGAAAAGGCCGGTCCGGCAACGTAACCGTCCTGAGCGGGTTCATGAAGACAGGAACAGTATCGGGAACGCCTGTTATCCGAGAGCTCTATCATCAGGTGGCGAAGGAGGTAGACGATCTCGTCGTGCTGGACTGCCCGCCTGGAAGCGCCTGTTTAGTCATGGAGAGCATCAGGGACGCCGATGTCTGCGTGTTGGTGGCAGAGTCCACGGTTTTCGGGGCCCATAACCTGGTTATGGTCCGTGAGTTAGTGGAAAAGTTCGGGAAACCCTTCGGCGTCGTGCTGAACAAATGCGACGGCAAAGTAAACCCATCGGAAAATATCTGTGTCCGTGATCGACTGCCTGTCCTTGCTCGAATTCCCTTTGACGCCGATCTGGGGAGCCTGAACTCCGACGGTGGTATCGCCGTTCGGGAACTTCCAGACTACAGGGACCGGTTTGCGGCGATCCTGGAAGCTGTCGAGACGGTTGGGATGAACAGATGAAACAGCTGCTCATCATAAGTGGAAAAGGCGGTACGGGAAAGACGACCATTGCCGGAGCCTTCATCCGTCTCTCCGAGGCCAGAGCGTTTGCTGACTGTGACGTCGACGCTCCTAACCTTCATCTGATGTACCCTGGGATGAGCTCCGAGATGAGCGATTTTTACGGAATGCCCACGGCCGTTATTTACGAAGATAGGTGTGTGGGATGTGACGTCTGTCGGGAGAGCTGTCGCTTTGATGCGATCAGGGAAACCGATGGAAAATGGGTGGTCGATCCATACGCCTGCGAAGGATGTGGACTTTGCGCAGCCCTCTGTCCAGAGGGTGCTGTCCGTATGGAGCCGTCTGTCGCTGGCGATCTAACGCTATACCGAGACAACGACAGGGTTTTTTCCAGCGCTCGGCTTCGGATGGGTAGCGGAACCTCGGGGAAATTGGTCTCTCGGGTCAAGAGGCGGATGATCGAGGAGGCTCCTCGGACCGATCTGGCCGTGATCGATGGCTCGCCGGGAATCGGTTGTCCTGTCGTCGCCTCCATGAGTGGTGTCCACATGGCTCTTGTTGTCACCGAGCCGTCCATCTCGGGGCTCAGTGATCTGGAGCGTATCGTACGAACCGGTCAGCATTTTGGTATCGCCATGGCTGTCTGTGTCAATCGATGGGATATCAATGAAAAGAATACCGAACGGATCGAGAGATACTGTGAAAAGAGAGGACTCCTCTGTCTTGGGCGAATTCCCTTCGATGAGGCGGCGGGAGAAGCTATAAACAGAGGGATAACGCTGGTGGACGTGGATTGTCCTGCAGGTATGGCTGTGAGATGTCTGTTCGATCGAGTCCTCCGTCTCTTGATGAGGGATTCGGATGGAAAATAACGATGAGAGGGAGAGTGTTATGAAAAAAATTGCCGTGGCGTGTCAGGAGAAAAAAGTAGCCCAACATTTCGGCCACTGTGAGGGCTTTTGGATTTTCACCGTGGAGGGCGATCACTTCAGATCGGAGGAGTTGGTCAGCAATCCCGGCCACAAGCCAGGATTCCTGCCCAACTTTCTGGCTGATCGGGGTGTGGACGTGATCATCAGCGGCGGTATGGGGAGGGGAGCCGTGGAAATTTTTGAGGGACGTGGCATAAAGGTTGTTGTGGGTGCCTCAGGTGATTGTAGAGAATCGGTCGAAGCGTATCTCAAAGGCGAGCTCGTCTCGACAGGGGCGGTCTGTCAGGAGCATTCCTACTCTGATGAATGTGGAGATTGAGGTTTTCGTGACACCCTTGCTGGTTTGAGCCTCCAACGTCCACCTTTTTGTGAAAGGGCTGTATACTCACTTTGACAAAGAGCCTTTACTAGAGAGAAAATGTGTATGGGGGGGTATGCGTATGGGAAGATGGCTGGCGGGTGCATGCCGGCTTTTGGGCGCGGTCTACGTTCCAGAGGAGGTGATGGATCGTCCGGGGGAGTTCCTTCTTCACATCTCGGATACGCCGTCGCCCTTTTTTTCGGATTTGGCTCGGATCATTGCTAAGGTGAAACCGGCTTGGGTGGTCCACACCGGAGATCTGGTGGACCAAATCAAGCTGGAGATCTATCCTGCTCGGATTGAAGGATATCGGACCAAGCTTCGCCGACTGGCTAAACTGTTGGATGGTGGTTCGGCTCGGGGGGCTTTCCAGGCTGTTATTGTGCTGGGAAACCACGATCATGGGCCGACGGTTCAGGATTTTTTCCCTCACTGTCATGTGGTGAACGATGTGGGGGCTTTTCAGGTTTACGGTTGGGATTTTGTCGTGAGTCACTACGCCTGGAAACTGCCCGACCGTCCTGAGGCGGTAGGGCTCTTCGGCCACGATCTCTCAGTTCCGTCGGGTGATATTCGAGGATTGAACGGCCTGACCGATATCAACCTTTTTTCCCTTAAGACCGGAGGAGTCTATCGCATCAAATACCCGGGGTATCTCGACGATATGCGTCAGCTCAAGAGACGAGTCAGTTTGTAATCGTTCGTAAGGGATGGAGACGAACGAAAGGAGGTCTCGGCTATGTTGTCCATAGTCAGAAGCGGCCCGAGGGTTGTTCAAATAGAGGGAGATGAGGATGCCATTCTGAAATGGTTGGAGCCTCGTTTTTCCTGTCGTCAGGCTCCGAAGGAACATGTATTCGACGGTATGGGGGAAGACAGTACCGTGTTGATCCTTGGGGCAAAGGAACCCCAGAGATATGTGGCTGTTGATAGTTTCCCTGACGTGATCATGGCAACCATGTTAACCGAGAGGGCTTGCTCCATGGTGTCGTCAGTCCGGCGTTTCCCGAGAAGCATCCTGTTTCGGGTTCACGGCGACTACCGACCGGTTATGGAGGACATCGCTAAGGACTTTCACGGCGAGATCGCTCCTCTGGATAGACTCTGGGACTGGAGCTCGGATCACGGTGTGCTCATCTGTTTTACGGAAAAGTCTCTGACGAAGTCCCTGGTCACCAGCGATGTAGCGGACCACGTCGTATGCATACCTATGCCTCACGAGGCTTTGAGGACCAGGCTTCGTCGACGGGCGCTCTATCTCTTCAACCGAAGTATGGATAAATCCGAGTGGCGGTATCTGGAGATCCGTATCTACGATGCCTACGGACGGTACCGTCTTCACGTGGAACGTCTGACCAAGGCTTTGGAGGACCTGGAGCTTGGGTTACTTGTGGGAGAGGGATGGGGGAAGGATTACGCACATATCCTTATGCCGGTCTCGGTCTACTGCCTCCGCCTCTTCTCCTATTTTGATCCCAAAATCGTCAAAAAAGTCTTGATCGGTCTTGAGTACGTTGAGGGTGATCAACGATTTGCTGACTTCGACCTGTACGAGACCAAGCGCAAGATCAGCTGGACTGACGTCAACTCCGGGGGGAAAATAGATAGAATGGCGCTAGGGGCCGCCATGAGGGAGGAAATCAGGCGGACTATGGACCCCGATCAGCTTGAAGATCTGGATCGGCTGGAAGCAGAGATCCTGGCTAAGGCCAGGCGCTCTCCTGGGGAGACCCGGTGGAACTGAGCGTATAGAGGCGTACTGACTGAACCGGAGGCGTGTGAACATGCCTCCGGTTCAGTCAGTGTGGTTATGAAGTGATCTATTCCACAAGGTGCCCCGAGGTCTCCAGGTAGACCTCTTTTCTCTTGGTCCAGAAGGTGGTCTCTCCGTCGGAGAATCGGGCTCCCGAGGCAGAAACGGCAAGGGGCAAAGTTTTGGTCCCCTCGGGCATGTACAGCGTTACCGAGTCGTCACCGAAGCGGGCCAGGATGCGAAATCCGTCGAAGACATAGGTGAGGACTTCCGCAGTTTCAGCTGTTGGATCCACCTCGACCAAGGGCACGGTTACGTTCGAGGTCGAGGTGCCCTTTTGGGGTAACGGTACGCTGCCGATCCAGCGAAGTCGTCCATTCATAGCCGATATTGTAGCGGTCACCTCGTAGGCCTTGTCGTCCTTCAGGCTGGCTGGGTCGTACTCGATGGAGAAGGGCAGCGGAACCTGGCTCTCGGCGCACATTACCGACTGGGAGACAAGACGCTCATCTGACTGAGACGAATTTTCCCAAACGGCGAGCTGAACCGTAGCCTGATTCAGGATCATAGCCTTTCCGTTGGACATGACCAATGTCCCTGAGATAGTCGCTGCCGAGGCCATAGAGCCCATTACGACGGCCAGAAGCGATGCGGCGATCCCCGCAAACAAACTTTTTCCGGTCATATTAAACACTCTCCTTTTAAAGTTAAAATAGACCCCTTAGAGCCATCAATTTTTGAGATAGATCATATCATAGGGGTTCTCGCATCAGTATGCAAGGGCTTTTCCGGATTTTAAGTATTTTATGGTATGGTGTACCTGATCTTGGATTTTGGCCGACTCAATTCAGGTGAACAGAGAGGGTGGTCCTGTTGTCCAGTGAGATCTTCGTCATCAACCCCGGATCGACCAGTACCAAGATAGCCTGGTTCGACGGTGATCGGGAGCGATGGTCCGAGACCGTTCGTCACGATCCCAGTCGGATCGCTTCTTTCCCGAGTACCGTAGCCCAATACCGTTTTCGAATGGATACCATTGAAGATGCCGTGCAAACCAAGGGATACTCCCTGGATAGTCTGGATATCGTGGTCGGTCGGGGTGGGATCGTCGATCCCATTCCCGGGGGAACGTACTCCGTTGATCAGGCTCTTCTTCAGCGGCTTCGGAGTGGTAAGCCCTGGGATCATGCCTCCAATTTAGGCGGCATCATCGCTGAGGCTATCGCATCCCCCAGAGGGATTCCCGCTGTGATCGTGGACCCCGTTTCGGTGGACGAGCTGGACGATGTCGTCCGGCTCAGTGGATTGCCCGAACTGCCCCGTATATCCCTGAATCACGCTTTGAACGTCAAAGCCACTGTGCGAAAGGCGGCCAGGGATCTGGAGAAGGACTGGAGGAAGACGAGATTCGTGGTGGCTCACATCGGCGGAGGGCTCTCCGTCTGTGCCCTTCGAAACGGTCGATTGGCCGAGTTCTACAGCGGCAACGACGGTGGTCCCTTTTCGCCTGAGAGGGCCGGAGGACTTCCCGCGGAGGGGTTGATGTCCTTGTGCTTTGATGGCTCCACCGATCTACCCAGCCTGAAAAAACGTCTGGTCGGTCAGGGGGGAGTTATGGCTTATTTGGGAACCAGCGATATGAGAACCGTGTCTGAGCGTGCCCGATCAGGAGACGACAAGGCCAGGCTGGTTTGGAAGAGTCTCGTATTCCAGATAGCAGGAGCTATTGGTGCTATGGCGGTTTTTCTGGAAGGACGGCTTGATGGGATACTTTTCACCGGTGGTGTCGTCTACGATGAGAATTTTGTGGCGTCCATTCAAAAAAAAGTGCAGTGGATCGCTCCATGTTTTATCTATCCGGGCGAGGGAGAGATGGAGGCTCTGGCCCAAGGAGCTTTCCGGGTGCTCAAAGGCCAGGAACGACCGTTGTCCTACGGGGATACGGTGAGAGGAGAGCGGTGATCAGAGGTGAAGGATCTTTCGTTTTTGCTCGATCGGTGTTCATCCCGGGAAAAAAAGAGAATTGCTGTTGCCTGTCCATACGGCCATGACGTACTTGAGGCTGTACGGGTGGCCCATCAACAGGATATTGTGACGGCGATTCTTGTCGGAGAGCCCGAAAAAATTGCTGACAAGGCTCAGGCGTTGGGGCTCTCCCTGGAGGGTATGGAGATGGTAGAGGCCTCCGATGACTATGCAGCCATCGAGGCCACCGTTCGGTTGGTCTCTTCCGGTGAGGCTGATCTGATCATGAAAGGGCTTGTCAAGACGGCGACTTTGCTCAAAGCCGTGCTGAACAAGGAATGGGGCCTTCGGTCAGGCTCTCTCCTGTCTCACCTGGTTCTGGTTGAGGTCCCGACTCTGGGGCGGGTGCTGGGGATTACCGACGGTGGCATGAATATGTATCCCGATTTGACGGCCAAGGTGGGGATCATCAAAAACGCTGTGGTCTGCTATCACAGGCTGGGTATCGATTGCCCTAAAGTCGCTGTCTTGGCCGCTGTGGAGTCGGTGAACCCTGATATGGTCTGCTCCTTAGATGCCGCAGCTCTGACGATCATGGGCGCTCGGGGGCAGATCAGAGGTTGTCTCATCGATGGGCCCCTGACTCTGGATAACGCCGTGAGCCCCGAGGCAGCTGCCATCAAAGGCATTCGGTCGCCTGTAGCCGGGCAGGCAGATTTGCTCGTGATGCCCCATATTGAGGCGGGAAACCTGGTGGGCAAGACAGCGATGTTTCTTGCTCAATGCCGAATTGCCGGTGTCCTCCTGGGTGCTCGTTGCCCTGTTGTCATGACCAGTCGCTTCGACTCCATGGATACGAAGTTACTGTCCATCGCTCTGGGGGCCTCCATCTCCTGAGTCGCTTGTGCGCGTTGTCATACGATTCTTCGTTGTATAATGTACGAAGAGTTGCTCTCGTTTTGGTTAAACGGGAGGGCGTTGAGGACGGCAGCGGATATATACTAATCTATAGGGGGTTATTTTTTATGGAACAGCTTCGTTCGTTGAGCGCTTTGTTGGAATATGCAAAGAAGATCGGTGTCGAGAAGGGCAGGAAGAAAATCAGCGTCGCCAAGGCTGATGATCCGGGGCTGTTGGGGGCTCTTGAGGAGGCCCGGACGGCAGGTATTGCGGACTTCTACCTGGTTGGTGAGGCGTCGGCTATCGAGGGAGCTGCAAAAGAGGCTGGTGTGGATTTGGCGAACTATAAGATGGTGGATGTTGCCAGTGAGCCCGAGATGGCCCTTGAGGCCGTCAAGCTCGTTTCCTCCGGTCAAGCTGACGTCTACATGAAAGGTCAGATCCACACGAATCATTTCCTCCGGGGCATGCTCAACAAGGAAGTCGGGCTTCGTAGGGGCAAGAACGTTATCTCCCATTGCTATTTTCATAAAATTGAGGGGTTTGACAGGATATTCTTCATCACCGATGCTGCCTTCAACATGTATCCCGACCTGAACCAGAAGGCTCAGATCATCCAGAACACCGTAAACCTGGCGCGAGCCTTCGGGGTGGAGTGCCCTAAGGTGGCCGTTCTGGCGGCTGTGGAGGTCGTGAACCCCGATATGCCCGCTACGTTGGATGCCTCAGCCTTAGCTCAGATGAACGTTCGGGGCCAGATCAAAAACTGCATCGTCGACGGTCCCTTCGCTTTGGACAACGCCGTCAGCGAAGAATCGGCCAAAACCAAGGGCATATCCTCTCCTGTGGCTGGGAAAGCCGATATTTTCCTGGTTCCCAACATCGATGCAGGTAACATGCTGGCCAAGGCCGTTGTCTATTTTTCAAAGAACGAGACGGCCGGCATGATCCTGGGGGCGGCGGCACCCATCATCCTCACAAGCCGGGCCGACTCTCCGAGGGCCAAGCTCATCTCCATAGCCGCTGCGGTCGTTCACGCTGATTTCAGTAAATAAAATGGTAGGCAGATGTAGAAAGTGATCTACATAAAAGAAAGCTCGAACTTAACTGACTGAAGGAGGTGTTGTTTCAGTGCAACTACTGGCTATCAACCCCGGTTCCACCAGTACTAAAATAGCTTTGTTCGAGGATGAGAATCAACTCTGGGAGAATACCCAGAGATACGATTTGGACGTGATCGGGCAGTTCGCCTCGGTGACAGCTCAGGAGGACTTTCGACTCAAGAAAATTGAAAAAGCCCTGGAGAGTAAGGGCGTCACTGCCGCCGATCTGGACGGTGTCGTGGGCCGAGGCGGCCTTCTTCGCCCTATTCCAGGAGGCACCTATCGGGTGAACGATGCTATGTTGGAGGATCTGGCGTTGGCATCGTATGGTTCTCACGCCAGTAACTTGGGAGCCCCTTTGGCTCTTCGTCTGGCCACCCAGGCAGGGCATCCGGAAAATGCGTTTATAGTGGATCCCGTGGTGGTGGACGAACTCATAGAGGAGACTCGCTTGTCAGGGTTGCCGGAAATTCCCCGGCGTTCTGTCTTTCATGCTCTGAACCAAAAGGCCATTGCCCGTCGGGCCTCAAACGAGATGGGAAAACCCTACGAGGATATGTCGTTCGTGGTCGCTCATATGGGAGGCGGAATTTCCGTCGGTGCCCACCGTAAGGGACGGGTTATTGACGTCAATAACGCCCTGGACGGTGAAGGCCCGTTCTCACCGGATCGGGCAGGCTCTCTTCCAACTGGTGCCCTGGTCAAGCTCTGCTTCAGCGGTTCGGTCACCTTGCCCGAGATGAGGAAGAAAATAAATGGCAAGGGTGGTTTAGTGGCTCATCTGGGAACCAATGACCTTCGAGAGGTTGAGCGTCGCATCGCCGATGGTGACGGTAAGGCCGACCTTGTCTTTCGGAGTATGGCGTATCAGGTGGCCAAGGAAATAGGTTTGAGGTCTGTCGCTCTCGATGGAGCTGTCGACGCTATTCTCCTTACCGGTGGGTTGGCCTACTCGGATCGGTTTGTCGAGGAGATTCGGCGTCGGGTGGCCTTTATCGCTCCTGTGCGGGTATACCCTGGCGAGGACGAGCTCAAGGCTCTGGCTGAAGGGGCTCTTCGAGTCCTGTCTGGTCAGGAAGAGCCTAAGGTCTACACACGATGAAGGTCGTTCTCCTCCAGCCTCTTGGGATTCATCAGACCTCTCTGGATGACTTGGCTGCTCCTCTGATCGAACAGGGACACGAGTTCGTCATCCACGAGCGGAACGACGATCCTGATGAGAGCATTCGTCGCTTATCCGATGCCGACGTGGCCATGATCGCCGACATGCCTCTGCCCGGGGTGGTCATAGAGAGTTCAGCCTGTCTCAAGATGATATCAGTTGCCTTCACGGGCTATGACCACGTGGATATGGAGGCGTGTGATCACAGGAATATCGTGGTCTCTAACTGCGCCGGATACTCGACCGACTCGGTTGCGGAACTCACGCTGGGTTTGACCCTGGCAGTGCTGAGGAAAATCGTCCCAGCTGACGGGGCAGTGCGCAGCGGCGGTACCAGGATGGGGTTGCCGGGACGGGAGCTGGCGGGTAAGACTGTGGGCGTCGTTGGGACGGGAGCTATAGGCTCCCGGGTGGCTCAGCTGTTCAGAGCTTTTGGGTGCTCCGTGGTGGCCTTCAGCCGGACGGAGCGACCCGAGCTGATCGATGAGGGGATACGGTATGCTTCTCTGGAAGAGCTTCTTGCTGTCAGCGACGTGGTCACTCTTCACCTGCCTGGCACCGAGCGGACTAAAGGCCTTCTTGATGCGAAAAAACTGGCTATCATGAAATCGTCGTCGGTACTCATCAACACCGCCCGCGGTGTCGTGGTGGATACCCAGGCTCTGGCTGACCGACTTCGTTCCGGCGACTTGGCCGGTGCCGGGATCGACGTATTCGATGTGGAGCCGCCCCTTCCGGAGGGACACTCCCTTCTGGATGCTCCTAACTGCGTTCTCACCCCTCACGTGGCATTCGCCACGGCGGAGGCGTTGGAGAAGCGCGCAGCCATGGCCTTCTCTAACGTGATCAACTGGCTTTCGGGGACACCGATCAACGTGGTTATATAGTGAATATAATCAACATAAACGAGGGGGCCTGGTTCTTCAGGCCCCCTCGTTTATGTTGATTATATTCACAGAGCAATTTGTTGGAACGACTAAACCGGGAAATTCATCACACGAGAGCGAAAAAACCGCTGTCGTACACTGGTATAGATGTCTTTAAAATGAGCCTGTTGGCTTGAGGTATTAAAGTTCAAAATTGCTGAACAGTGCCTCGTTTTTCCCCTATTTTTTGACGATTTTTTGACGTCTTATGTGCATGATATAAAACATAAGCTTGTTACTAGCAAAATATATAGAGAAGGGAGATGGTTTACATGGCATCCAAAGAAAATTGGGGCACCAAACTAGGTTTTGTTCTTGCAACTATGGGAGCAGCTATTGGTTGTGGTAATTTATGGCGTTTTCCATACATGGTGGGCAAGTATGGTGAAGCAGCGTTTCTTTTTGTATACGTTGCTATTGTAGCTTTTATCAGCTTCCCCCTCTTGACCGCCGAGGTCGCTATGGGACGCAAAACACGCAAAGATCCTGTGGGAGCGTTTCAAACACTTGCTCCCGGCACACGATGGTTTTTGGGAGGATATCTGAATGTGGCTGTGTCCTTTATGTGGCTTGCATACCTGACCCCTATTTTCGGATGGTTTTTAGGGTATTTCTTTAAAATTGCTATGGGTACGTTCAAATCCATGCCTCCAGAAAAAATTGCAGTACATTTCCCATCATTTATTGCCCAGGGTAATATAGTATTTTTGCTCTCTCTCTCATTGGTTGCGTTGATTGTTTTTATCGTGAGAAAAGGAGTTCGCCAGGGAGTTGAGAAGACAAACAATATTCTTATGCCTATTTTGTTTGTGATCCTCGTAGTTTTAATTATTCGGGCCCTTACGCTTCCTGGGGCCGCTAAGGGGCTGGAGTTCTACCTGAAACCAGATTTCTCTAAACTCTCTCTTGAGGCCGTACTCGGTGCTTTAGGACAAGCTCTTTTTTCTGTTGGTGTTGCTGTGGGAGTTGGAATTGTATTTGGTAGTTACTTACCAGAAGACAATTCCTCCATCACTCGTAAAACCGCTGTTGTTTGTGTCGGTGATACGCTAGTAGCCTTTCTGGCAGGGCTTATGATATTCCCCAGTGTCTTTGCTTTTGGCCTGGAACCTAACTCTGGTGGTGGGCTGCTTTTTGTCACTCTCCCCAATGTTTTCAACCAACTTCCGATGGGCACTATGATTGGTTGTGCAACTGTTCTCCTTTTTATGATTGCCATGCTCACATCCCAAGTAGCTTGTTTTGAAACGGTTGTTTGCTTTATGGAAGAGACGCTTAAAGTAGCAAGAGAAAGAGCTATTTGGATTCTAGCTGCGCTGTTATGTGTGCTCATTTACATCAACGCAAACTTTATGAAGATATTTAGTATATTTGATTATGTTACAAGTAATATCTTTTTGACCGGAGGTGCTTTGCTGCTAGCACTCTTTGTTGGCTGGAAGTGGAAGGTTCCTGCTATGATGAAAGCTGCGTCTATCGAGAGCGGACACAAAACATGGATTATCCTTTTAAAATACTTTGTGCCAGTAGCGATTTTACTTGTATGGGCATCATGGATTTTTTAAAGTTTAAGCCTAAGGGGTGAGAAAATTGTTGCCTAAGACGGTAACGTTAAACGGTCGAGACTTAACTATTCCTGATGTTGTTGCGGTTGCACGCCATAATGTACCTGTGGAAATTGCTCCAGAAGCGCGGGCTGAAATTTGCCGTGTGCGAAATTATATCGAGGAGAATTGGCTTTCCCCTGAAGCCCCTCCGGTATATGGGTTTAATACTGGAGTTGGAAAACTTAAAGACTTCAATATCGACATGGATCAAAAGGATATTTTTCAAAACAATATTGTGATGAGTCATTGTGGTTGTGTAGGAGAGCCTGCCCCGGAAGAAGTTGTTCGTGCCACAATGCTTGTGCGGCTTAATGCATTTTGCTTAGGTTTTTCAGGCCTGCGCATACAAGTTGTTGACAGGCTGTTGGAAATGCTCAACAAAGGGGTTCATCCTGTTATCCCTTATCAGGGCTCTGTTGGTGCGTGCGGTGACTTAGGGCCTCTTGCGCATATGACGTCAGTGCTCATCGGATACGAGAAAGCAGAGGCTTTTTACAGGGGACGAAGGCTTTCGGCACCTGATGCACTCCAACAAGCAGGGATTTTCCCTTCTGTTTTTCAACTTAAAGCTAAAGATTGCCTTGCTCTAATAAATGGAACAACCATGTTTACAGGATTAGGAGCACTTAACTGCTATGATGCTCTCGAACTTGCTAGAACGTGTGATGTTGCGGGGGCAATGAGCTTGGAAGCAGTGCGTGGAGAAACGGCAGCTTTTGACCCTCGGGTTCACAAAGCCCGTCTCCATAAAGGGCAGGAAATCGTAGCCTCGAATATTCTCAAAATTACAAGCGGTAGCACTCGTGTTTCTGAAGATGCCCGTAAAATTCACCTGCCTCATGATATTATGCACCCAAGCTATCAACCGCGAGTGCAGGATCTTTACTCTTTACGATGTATTCCTCAGGTACATGGAGCTGTAAGAGATAATTTGCAATATGCCTGGGAGACAATAGAAAGAGAGATTAACGCTGCGACGGATAATCCCCTCGTGTTTTGGGACGAAAGTGGGGAAAAGCTGGATTTTTTGAGCTGTGGTAATTTTCACGGTGAACCAGTAGCATTTGCTATGGATATTGTGGCTATATCTCTTGCAGAATTAGGCAATATTTCTGAACGTCGCTCTTTCTTTCTCTGCGATCCCACTTTGAATTATGGGTTAAGTCCTATGCTTGCAGGAAAGCCTGTGGGACTTAACTGTGGCTACCCAGTTATTTCTTGTGCAGCCGCAGCGCTTGCATCAGAAAATAAAGGGCTTTGTTTTCCCGCCAGTGTGGATACAATACCTACAAAGAGCAACCAGGAAGACCATGTCTCAATTCTTAAGAATCTTGAAAAAATTATCGGTATCGAGTTTTTACTTGCCAGTCATGCAATCTCATCTACAGAAGAATTGCTTGGTGAATTTAAACTTGGAGTGAGGACAGCAGCTGTTATTAATCGTATTCGGCAAGATCTCCGCTTTGTTCAGGAAGACCATTACATGCCGGGACAATCTGAGCCTTGTATTCTTCTTACAGAAAAAAGAGAGCTCCTTGTTGCTGTTGAAAGTGCTATTGGTAATTTAGCGTAGCCGTCTATTGTAGAGTTATGATCATTTCTGGTGTGTGGTGATAGGGGATGAAAATGACCAATACTTTTGATTGGGTCAAGCAAAATCATAACCCAAATAGGGGAGGGGTGCTGTGTCTAGGCCTACATTATTTTTTGTATCTAATATAATTATTTTCCTACTTCCTCTTAATTTTATAAACTTGATGCTGTCTAATAATAGGGGTTGAATAAAATCAACGTAAACGAAGGGACCTGGTTTTTCAGGTCCCCTTGTTTTAGCGCGTTTTGTTCGTTACACTCCGTCACCGATGGCAACCGTTCTGCCCTCGCCGCCGGAGCGAATCTCTCTGGCCTCAACCCTCAGAACACCGTCGGTGTAGCCTGCCTGTACGGAGTCGCAGTCAATTTCCGCCGGCAGGGAAACTGTCCGGGAGATGGAGCCGTACGCCCTCTCGCTGTGGAGACAGTCCCCTTCGTTACACTGGCTTTCCGAGTGCCTCTCGGCTCGGATCTCGATCTGATTACGGTACACTTTCAGGTCGATATCCTCCTTGGATACCCCTGGTAGATCGACCACCAACGTCACCACGCCGTCTTTTCGGAACACGTCCATACTTGGGGAATGCAGTCGATCATCTTCGTCGCTCAAAGGTTCTCCAAAACCGTGAAACGCCGTCCTCATGGCATTGTCCATCAACGTGAAAGGATCTATCCAGTTTCTGCCTCTGTGGGGAATCAAATATCGTCTCATTCTTTGCACCTCCATTGTCTGATGTTTGTTGACCTTATGCCACCAGTATATACGTCAATATTGGTCAGGCAACATCGAGAAAATAGGATAAGAGACGTTTATGCGAGTTTATGTCATATTTTGTGGTCTTTCCTCATCAAAACGTAGCAAATAGTCGTGTTGCATATTTCAGTATGGACGAAGTTTTAGAAAAAGAGCTGTCATTTTCAAACGAGGGCCCTCTTATTCGGAGAAGGCCCTTGTAAACCCTGTATTCGTCTGATACAATATGCCAGTCTTCATAAAGAAGGGCACGTATCGCGGGGTGGAGCAGTTGGTAGCTCGTCGGGCTCATAACCCGAAGGTCGCAGGTTCAAGTCCTGCCCCCGCAACCAAACTTTGGCGGTGTAGCTCAGTTGGCTAGAGCATACGGTTCATACCCGTAGTGTCACTGGTTCGATTCCAGTCACCGCCACCAACACAGAATTGAGCCTCTATCGTGAGATTGATACGGTAACGATAAGAGAAAACCCCGTTAAGATCGGGGTTTTCTCTTATCTGGAAGAGCGATCGTTACGTACGGAAGAGGAATAAACCTGAAGCTCTGCGGACGAACAGGAAAAATCAGGAGAGGGGGTATCATCCCCCTCTCCTTGCTTTAGAGCCCCAGAGCTTCATCTAAGGCGGTTTTGTCGAATCCCACGATATATCGACCATCGATGTCGATGACGGGCACGCCCATCTGGCCGGTTTCGGCGATCATTTTTTTGCCAGCCTCTCGGTTTGCTCCCACATCGATGGAGTTGAATTCAACACCTTTGTCCGTGAGATATTGTTTGACCTTTTTGCACCAAATGCAGGTTGAGGTTGAGTACACTGTGACGGTCATAGCGTTCCCTCCTTCCACAAAAAGTATAGCATGACGGCTCGGAAGCACGATACCAGTCAGTCCATCGGGCCTGGCAGAGGAAGGCTGGATACGAGCCCAAGAGCGTCGCTGCCTACGGTACAGCCATCATCCGAGGAACTATGGTTTTCAGGTTCAGGTAAGTTTTTGCGAGCCTTAGAAACAGCCGAGGTAACGTAGCTTCAGCGTTCTTCTTGATCAGTGTGGTGACCTTAAGCAGCGATGGCTTGGGATACGCTGTATGGATGGTATTAGTCGTTCTCTGAGTTCTTGACGATGTCTGAAGGAGCGTCCTTGACGAAAGAGATTCCTGGGGCTGCAGATGTGCCCTTGTACATCCATAGATGGATAGACGAACTGTCTTATTGCCCCCCTGAAGGCACATTTTTGAATCTCAGCCATGGGAGGAATCGTCAGAGCTGAAAACGCCCCTCCATCTCTCGGTTCAATCCAGTAAAAAAGGCATCCCGACCTTGAGGTGGAGCTGTTACCAGACTCACGGTCACAAAGACCGCTCCAGAGGCTGTAAGGCCCCAGATGGCAGGCCACTGCCCCAGGGGCTTGAGTCCAGCCAGACTGAGCCAGGTCACCACGGTCCCACCGACGATCAGACTCGACAGGGCGCCCCAGGCTGTGCTCCGCCTCCAGAAAAAGGCCCCCAGAACGGCGGGAAGCTGCATGAGGAGCCCGCCGGATGCCAAGGACGAGAGGACGACGATCAAATCGAACCGAAACTGGGCAAAGACAAAGCACGCGAGAGAGACCGCCGGAATCATCGCTCGTCCCATCCGCAGCTCATCCTCCTCTGAGAGCCCGGGATGCAGAGGACGGATCACGTCCCGACCGAACATGGATCCCAGGGTGAGGACGATGGAGTTCAGCGTCGAGACCGCTGCGGCCACTATGCTCACGGTCACGATCAAGGCCAGTGGGGTCGGGACCATGGACAGAAGGACTGGCATGGCGTTATCGGCGTTGTCCAGCCCAGGCCGAAGCAGGGCCACGGCCAGCCCCAGAAGACCGCAGATCAGGGTGTAGGCCAGGCCGAAACCGGAAAATCCCAGAATCATCCGCCTCAGGCTTTTGGGGCCTTCAGGGGTGTAGAGCCGTTGGACAACCTGAGGGTTGGTGACGGCGAAAAAAGCCCAGGGCAGGGTGAGTCCCAGATACAGAGAGGGGGACCAGTTCACCGTTAAAAGCTCGGGCACCTGAGATACGGCATCGACGAATCCCTGAGGCAAAAGACGGGAGCTCACGAATCCCACCAGCACGACGCTGGCGACGAGCATGATCGTGGACTGAAGGCTGTCTGTCCAGGCTACAGATCGCATCCCCGCCAGGCAGAAAACCATGCCGATCAGGGTTCCAGCCCCGGCCCCCACGCAGAAAGGGACGCTCCCTCCGGAGAGGATCTCGAGGAGATACCCCACCCCCATGAGCTGTACCGAGGCGTAGGGAATGAGCATGACCATACAGAGACAGGTTGCCACGAATCCCACGGAGGATCGACTATACCGAAAAGACAGGAACTCACTGGGGCTCACCAGGTTGAACGCGCGTCCTGCAGCCCAGTACCGGGGGGCGAAAAGGACCAGCAGGAACACGGTAAAGATAAGGTACGTCAGCTCAAACCCCAGAGCTGCCACCCCCGTCTTGTAGGTAAGTCCTACCAGGCCGACCATCATGAAGGCGCTATAGGTTGTGGCGCTGTAGCTCAGGGCCGATACCAGTCCTCCGACGGTTCTGTTTGCCAGAAAATACTCGGGGACGCCCGCCCCCGTCCGTCTTCTGGCATACCATGACAGGAGAGAGCCCAGGGCGAACCACAGGAAAATACCCGAGGATAAAAGGGTTCCTGACATGGTTTACCGTCTCCCTCTCATGCCCCACGAGGCTGTGACGACTGCCCCTGAGATGACGACGATCACGGTCAGAGCCAGCCAGAAAGCGAAAGCGCCGGAGAGGCTTCCCACGGACCGAACTATCCCAAAGGGCACGACAACGTCAAAAACGGCCGCTACAGCTGCCCATAGACACCACAGTTTTTCCTTCCGTCTCACGTCTCCAGAACTCCTTTCATAGCCCGTACCCCATCGTGAATCGACAGGGCTTAAAACTGAACGAGAAACCCGGCCTCACGCAGTCCGTCCTCGACGGCCTGAAGAATCTCTTCGTCGGGGGCCTCCATCGTGTGGAGATGGAACCCGCCGGAAAGGCTCAGCAGAGGATGACGACCTGTGGTCTCCATCAAGGTCAGAAATCGTCGAACCTCCTCCTGAGTTCCCACGTCAATATTGCCTCGAAGCTCACCGTAGATGGGATGGTCGATGAACACATCAACCATCCGGGCTCCCATGGATACCACCAGAGACAGCTCTCTGTAGAGGTCGTCAGCCTGGTGACAGACCGCCATGACTCGCCGAACAGCAGCGATTCCCTGATCCAACCGGTACCCCCGGGACGTTGAAACGATGGGCACTCCCTCCTCCCGAAGGATGGCGATGTCCTGGACGATGGCCTGGCGACTCACCGCAAAACGATCGGCCAGATCTGCGCCACTGACGGGATCGTATCCCTTCCGGAGTATCTCGATCAAAAACTTCAGCCGTTTTCGCCTGTCGACCATATTTTCACCTCTTTTAGTCAGATTATAGCAGCTACTAGCATAAAGATATATTCGCTCCGAAGCCCGCCTTTATTTGGTAGCATGTTGGGGCACGAGCTTGACACGCCTGTGAGGGGGGACTAACATGTTGTTATGAACAAAGAAACGTGAGCTGCATTTCTTTACAAAAACTTTGAATGGAGGGCTTATCTTGAAGAATATCCTTCGTATGACGTTGGGACTGTGCTTGTCCACGTTGCTTGCTCTCTCAGCAACAGCTCATGCCCCGGATACACTGGTCTATTCATGGAGCGGAAACGCTGGAGGAGATTTGAATCCCCACCTCTATTCCCCTAACCAGATGTACGCTCAGAATATGATTTTCGAATCTCTGGTGAGATACAGTTCTCGGGGAACTATTGAACCTTGTCTGGCGGAGAGCTGGGACATTTCTGATGATGGCCTCCGGTACACCTTCCATCTCCGCAAGGGAGTGACCTTTTCCGACGGCTCTCCATGGAATTCCAAGGCGGCCAAGGCCAATATGGACGCTGTCATGGAGAATGCCAAGCGTCACGCATGGCTTGGTCTGGTAGGGCAGATCGACTCCACTGAGGTCTCTGACGAACACACTATGGTGCTTGTTCTGAAGGCTCCCTACGCCGCCACTCTCTGGGATCTCTCCCTGATCCGTCCCTTCAGGTTCCTCAGTCCTTCGGCGTTTGGTGAGGATGGAGGCACGGCCAAGGGCATTAAAAAACCCATAGGTACCGGTCCCTGGATCCACGCGGAGGAGAAGAAGGGCGAATACGATCTCTTTGTCCGAAACGACGGATACTGGGGCCCCAAACCGACCATAGCCAAGATCCTGGTCAAGGTGATCCCCGAGAGCGAGTCCCGGGTGGTGGCCCTGGAGACCGGCGAGATCGACCTGATCTTTGGTGCCAGCGGTCAGGGGGCTGCTCAGATCAGCATAGAGGCTTTTAGGCGCCTGGAGGCCATGGGACGATACGAGACAGGTATCTCAGGCCCTCGGGCTACGCGGCTGTTAGCCATCAACTCGGGCTGCGGTGTCACTGCGGATCTGGCAGTTCGAAAAGCCATTCTTCACGCTGTGGACAAGGATGCTCTCGTCAAGGGAGTCTTCCTGGGTATGGAGAAACGAGCTGATTTCCTCTTCAGTCCTCAGATGCCTTTCTGTAACCTGGGGCTGCCTCCTTACGAGTACGATCTGGATAAGGCCAATTCTCTTCTGGACAAGGCCGGTTGGGTTCGGGATGGAGAATATAGGGCAAAGGACGGAAAAGAGCTCCGTCTGGATATCTGTTTCATCGGTACCGATACCGTACAGAAAGCCATCGCCGAGGTGCTTCAGTCGAACCTGAAAAGAATTGGTATGAAGCTTGATCTGACCGGCGTTGAAAAAGACGCATACTACAAGAGGCAGAAGAACGGAACCTTCGGCCTTATCTTCAGCGACACTTGGGGAGCGCCCTATGAACCTCACGCTATGGTGAGTTCGATGCGGGTGCCCTCCCACGCTGACTACCAGGCTCAGTCTGGTCTGCCCATGAAAAAAGAGCTGGACAAAAAGATCGCTCAGGTTCTGATAGCCGTCGGTGATGATCGTTGCCAGAGGCTGTACCGGGAGATCCTGACCACCCTCCACGACCAGGCTGTTTATCTGCCCCTATCCTATAGGACCCTGGTTAAAGTCCATGTCAATGAGCTTCAGGGCGTCGTTTTCCCGGCCTTTATAACCGAGGTGCCCTTCGAGAGCATGTCCTGGAAATAGGCTTATTCTGAGGTCACCGTGTTTCGATTTATCGTCAAGCGCATCCTGGTATTGATACCGATCCTGTTTTTCGTCTCCATCATGGTTTTTCTCATCCTCCGGCTTGCCGAAGGCGATCCGGCTATGGCCTATCTTCGTATGTCAAATATCCCCCCTACGGATGAGGCTCTGGCCCAGACCCGCCACGACCTGGGGTTGGATAAACCCATAGCGGAGCAGTATGTTTTGTGGGTATCCCGGGCTATGCGCTTTGATTTCGGCCGTTCCTACGTCACGGGTAAGCCGGTTCTTCAGGAGGTACTCTACTACCTGCCGGCTACCTTGACCCTGGCCGGCCTCGGGTTGCTCTTTACCATCCTGGTCAGCGTCCCCCTGGGGGTGACCGCCGCTCTCCATAAGGATCGGTTTCAGGATCACCTCACCAGGGTCCTGGCTTTTGTCGGAGTCTCCATGCCCAGCTTCTGGTTGGGCTATCTCCTGCTCTTTCTCCTCTCCGTGAAGCTTCGCTGGCTGCCGCCCATGGGACGAGGGGGGATAGCCCACATGATAATGCCGGTGCTCACGCTCTCGGCCATGTCCATCGCCATCAACGTTCGGTTTCTCCGGGCCAACCTGCTGGAGAACATGAACTCCCGGTCGATTTTCTTCGCCCGCGCCAGAGGATTGTCGGAAAAGAGGGTCCTCTGGGCCCATGTGATGAAGAACTCGCTGATCCCGGTCATCACAATGACGGGTATGCACCTGGGCGAGATGCTGGGGGGGGCCGTCATCGTTGAGAACATTTTTTCATGGCCTGGTCTGGGACGATATGCCGTTCAGTCAGTGCTCAATCGGGATTATCCTGTGCTTCAGTGCTTTATTCTGATGATGACGGTCATATTCGTGCTCTGTAACCTGGTGGTGGACATCGTTTATGCCTTGGTGGATCCCCGAATCCGGTTTGAGGGTGACGCCCGATGATAGCCCGCCTGAAAATTAACCCTGTATTTTGGGTGGCGGTTGTCCTGCTGAGCGTCATCGCTATCGTCGCCTTGTTCTTCCCGTTTATGGGCCTGCCGGATCCTTCGGCGGTGGACTTGGCCTCCAGGTTGCAGCCTCCCAGCGTTGATCACCTTTTGGGGACCGACCACCTGGGACGGGATCTCCTGGCACGTCTCTTTGCCGGCACCCGGGTCTCACTGGGCTCGGTTTTTGCCATCCTTGCCATGATCGTGGTCTTCAGCACCCTGGCGGGTGGTGCTGCCGGCTTCCTGGGAGGTGTGGTGGACTCGGCCATCATGAGGACCTGCGACGTGTTTCTGACCTTCCCCACCATCATCCTGGCGATGTTCTTCATCGCCGTTCTGGGGACCGGTCTGATGAACGTTATCATCGCCATATTCTTTACCCATTGGGCATGGTACGCTCGAATCGTCCGGGGCATGGTGATATCCCTGAAAAACCGGGAATATATCCTGGCAGCCAAGGTGGCTGGCACCAGCCGTTTTCGGACGGTGGTCCGCCACATACTTCCATCTCTGGCTCCCCAGATCCTGGTTTTGTCCACCTTGGATATCGGCCATATGATGCTCCACGTGGCGGGGCTCTCCTTTTTGGGGCTGGGCGTCCAACCGCCAACTCCCGAGTGGGGGAGCATGATCAACGATGCCCGACAGTATATCTGGACCGAGCCTCAGCTGCTTCTGTATCCTGGTTTGTGCATATTCGTGACGGTCATGGCCTTTAATCTCTTGGGAGATGCTCTCCGAGACGGTCTGGATCGCTCCCTGATTCCCGAGGAGATGGAGCCATGAGCGCTCATCTGCTGACCGCCCGGGAGCTCTCCATTGAGACGACCACGAATTCACCCCTGTCGCTGGTTCGGGATGTCTCCTTCTCGGTTCATCCGGGAGAGGTCACCTGTCTCGTAGGCGAAAGTGGATCGGGCAAGTCCCTGTCCTGTATGGCGGCTCTTTCTCTTCTCCCCCGAGGTGTCCGACGGACCTCCGGCACTGTGACCTTTCAGGATAGGGTGCTGGATGAACTCTCGCCGAGAGAGCTCCAGACCTTGCGAGGTGGGAGAATTGCCGTGGTGCTTCAGAATCCCTCAAGCTGTTTCGATCCGGTTTTCTCCATCGGGACTCACTTCGACGAGACCATGGTAGCCCATGGAGGGCAGACCTCTCTCGGTCGAGACGACCGTATCGCCACGGCGTTGGGGGAGGTCGGTCTGGATGACTGGGCGGAGATCTGCCGTGCATACCCCTTTCAGCTCAGCGGTGGGATGCTTCAGCGGGTGATGCTGGCCCTGGCCCTGATCAACGATCCGGTGCTCCTCGTCGCTGACGAGCCCACCACAGACCTGGACACGATCTCGCAGAAACGGGTTCTCGATCTGATTGACGAGGCCAGGGAACGGCGGGGTATGGGTGTGCTTCTCGTCACCCACGATCTGGGCGTGGTGGCCCGGATGGCCCATCACGTGGTGGTTCTGGATCAGGGCTCTCTCATCGAGTCCGGGCCAGTTCGGCAGATATTTGAGCAGCCGCAGCATCCCACAACTCAGGCCCTCGTCTCCACTCATAAACATCTGTCGTCCAACCTGAACTTCAAGGAGGCTCGCTCATGAGCGCTCTTCTCTCCGTTCGTGATCTGCACCGCATCTACCGTCGAGGTGGCTTTTTTACACATGCAGAGGAACTTCACGTTCTGCAGGGTATTGACCTGGATCTTGAGGAAGGCTCCACTCTCGGCCTGGTGGGGCAAAGTGGCTGCGGCAAGAGCACCCTGGGCAGGATGATCCTGGGGATTGAACGGCCAAGTTGCGGAACCGTCTGCTTTCGGGGAACGGATATCAGAACCATGGCTGCCGATGAGTTCAGGGAGTTTCGACGGAACGTTCAGGTGGTGTTTCAGAACGTTCACAATTCCGTCAATCCCCGAATGACCGCCGGTGAGATCGTGGCTGAGCCCCTGCGGAATTTCCTGAACATCTCTAAAAAAGAGGCCATCCGACGAAGTCGTCCCCTTCTGGAACAGGTGGGGCTTAAGGCATCCGACGCTGACAAACTTCCGGGACAGTTTAGTGGCGGTGAGCTTCAGCGAGTCTGCATCGCCCGGGCTTTGGCTCCGGATCCCGAGGTGATCGTCTTCGACGAGGCTGTCAGCAGCTTAGATATGCTTATCCAGACCCGTATCCTGAGCCTGATAAAGGATATCCGACGGGAACGAGGCCTGAGCGCCCTGTTCATCTCTCACGACCTGCGCGTGGTGGCTGACCTTTGCGACGAGGTTGCCCTTATAAAAGACGGAGTCATCGTCCTTCGGGAACGCTCCATCGCTGATCTGGCATCCTCCGGCGACAGCGCCGTTCGGGAAATGGTGAATTCCCTCCCTCCTGCCACTCCGATTCGATAGGTAGCAGACGAAAGGGCCGGTTGGGAACATACCGAACCGGCCCTTTCGCAAACTCGATCAGACCTCAAGTATGGACGAATAAGGAGAGGGACGTGTACAATAGAGCCATGAAAAAAACTTTATTAATTTTTTGGAGAGTGAGAAGGTCCCTTGGGTACATTTTTCTTCTGATGGTACTCCCTATTCATTCCGCTCAGGGAGCTCTTCCCGAATGGGTTACAGAGGTTGAGGAGGCTCTTGAAAAGCATCTTCAGGGCCCCGAGGGACTTTACCACACCAATACCTCGGATCCCAGTTATCTTTCGGAAACCTTGACTCTGCGTATGGAGCTGGCGCTACTTCGAAAGGATAAGGAAAAATTCGATCTTCTCTGTGGCTATATGAGGAAGTATTTTCTCTCCCCCCTGGGGCTTTTATATTGGAAACTGGATTTTCTGGGAAAGCCTGTGGAGTTTTCCAATGCCAGCATCGATGATCTCAGGGCCCTTCGAGTGCTGAAAAAAGCCTTCTCTCTTTGGGAGGATGAGAAGTATCGAAATCTGTACGCCCTACTTCAGGATGGGCTTTTTCTTTATAACGTACGGGACGGACGGCTTCTTAATGGTTGTAGTTGGGAGAAACGGGGATTGCTTCAGGTCTACCGAACATTTCCTCTTTCTGACGAATTTACTCTCTCCTATGGAGACCTTGAAACCCTCCGTACCCTCGGGTTGGAGGATCCCCGCTGGCTTCCGGTCTATATGGGTACCCTCGGGATTATGAGTGGAGGGCTCTCTCTTGGGAAAGGGATTCCCTGGACATTTAACATCCCCTCAGAAGTTTTTTCTTGGGATAAAGAAAATCCCATCAACTCTCTCATTTACATTCTCTCGCTTTTACGGGTAGGCTTCCTTCCCCGGGAGGCTCTTGATACGTACCGTGAGGAGTTTGGAATCTTTGGATCTATACGGGACTCTCGGGGGTCCGAGAATATTGCGGTCTATGCCCTTTTTTCTCTGGCTCTCAATGAGGCGGGATATCCTCAAGAGTCCCGTCGGGTTTTGGATCGCCTGGAGTCGTTTCTTCTTACGTTTCAAGGTTATGAAGGGCTTCTGGGGTATCTTCGTGAAGATGAAGAAGGAATCTCCTGTCAAGCTTGGGTTTTCGACAATCTTCTGGCTTTGATTGCCGCTCTTTCCGCAGAGCTCCCATAAAAACTATTTGAATAAAAAAATCACTCCTGGGGGAAGTAGAGCGTTATCTGGTTTCGAAGATCCTTGGCTCCTTTGGGGTGAAGCTGCTCCAAGACTTCATCCCTTTTCCGAGCTGTTACGATGTTTTCCTCTCTCAGGGATAGAAGTTCCAGATTATAAAGAGCTTCTGGATCCTGGGGGTTCAAAGGGAGAGCCCGTTGAAAAGCTTCCCCGGTGCCGGGAAGAAGTCCGAGATTGAGGCAGATGAAACAGAAATCCCCGTAAGTCTGAGAAGCCCCTTCTAGGATAAGGGCTTGCCGGGAGGCTTCGAAAGCTTGCCGAGACTTCTTCTCTTCCATGAGGGCATATCCTAGACAGTGTCGTCACGATATATTTACCCGCAGTCGGGAGGGAGGTCTCGCCACGGAGTGCCAGTACGCAGAATCCAGAAGACCGCATTAATAAAAAGACGGTTGTCTTGAGTCTTGCCTCCCCACGAACCCTTTCTGCCGGGAAGCTGAGGTTTCAGTAGCTTCCAGACTCTATCCGAAATGTCGTGTCTTCTATGCGATGCTTCCATGGTACATTCCTCCCGATTCTCTATTCTGATAAGGGCCGATTGCGGTGAAAGGCTGAATTGTAACGTTATTCGTGATACACTTGCAACGATACTCTACAAGCTTCCTTCTGTTTGCTGTAGAAAATAACAGGGTTGTTGGTACATCGAGTGTGATTGGAGGTGAAAAGACCGGGAAGGAAGAACTCAGAACGAACATTCACAAACATACCTAAAAATAGCTTGCCAGTAGTGGGTAGAAAAGACAGGCGTAGTTAAAAAACAATTGCAAGACCAAAGGTTTTATGCGCACCTTGAAAGAAAAATGGTTTCGTAAGGAGAAAATCGAGTCTCCAGAGCTTTGTAGTAAACCTATGGCTCGTTTCGTTGGTTTCTGAAGCAGGAGTAATCCTCACAGATCTCTTGGTAACTTGCTTCCTGGCGCATTTCTCAACTTGTTCCTTATCAGATGGTGTCTTGTGGTCAAAACCGTGACTTTGTTGTGTGATGATACGGATTTATTTTTTATTTTATCTTTTACAGGGGAGGGTTCGTTTTTGGCAAAAGAATTGCAAAAAAAGAAAAGACGCATATATATTTTAAGCTTCGGAGTGGTTGTCTTTTTTTTGGTTCTTCTTACATGGTATTTCATCAATCAATATCTTTCCTTCGCAGCCTACCTCCTCGGTTTTCTTGCCGTACTAACTTTTGCTACGGGAATTCTCTTCGGCGAGATTCCCGCTTTGGTGCTTTCCCTTTTTGTGGTCTTCGCGTACGGATCTCTGAAAATCGGTGTTGCCTTATGGGAACCTTCCTCCTCCCCGGTTGGAGCAGGGGATCTCTTCTGGCTGTTTTTTCTACCTGCGGGAGGATTCCTTGGGGGCAGTATGTACAGGGCTCTTTCTCCTCTCTATGAAAAGCTAGAAACTTTTACAACAGAGATTTCGGAGCTAATAGTGTGCAATGAAGTAACCTTTCTGGAAACGGGGAAGCGGTTTGCTTTCCGAGTAAGCGAGGAAATTTCCCGAGTGCGTCGTTATGGAGGAGATTTTTCTCTGCTGCTTCTGAAGATACGTTTTTTGAAGGAGCTTGAGGAAGTACATGGAGCCCGAAATCGTGACGGAGTACTCCGGATCGTGGCAAATATTCTGCGAGGGGCGAAACGGGAAGAGGATTTCGTCGCTCAGCTTGATACGGGGGAGTTCGCTCTGCTCCTTCCCAGCACCAGTAAGGAGGGGGCTGAGGGTTTTCGGGATCGTCTCCGGAGTCAGCTTCGTTATGTTGATCTTTCGGTGGCGGATGAGGATTTTCGTCGTATCCGGCTTACCGTCCTTTTCGGGCTTTCCCATTTCCCGGGAGATGGAGAGGAGTATATTCCTCTTCTTGGCGTGGCTCGCAAGGAATACGAGTATGACATGGGGTAGAAGAGCAAAAAAACTTTCCCTTTTCTGGTTGGCGGTATGGGGAATCCTGGTGTTCTTTTGGGATTCTGGAGCTGCCCAGGGTTTTTTCGAAGCTCCCCGGTGCATCAAGAAAGCATTGCTTGTTCTGGGAGAAGGAGATTTGAGGCCTTCCAGCCTTGCGGAGCCCGAGATGATGGGGCGTCTTCTTCTCTCATCCTTCACTGACGATATTGAAATATGTTCCCTTGAAGAGTATCTTCCCGAAAAAAGTCGGAGTAAGGATTTTACCCTTTTTATGGCTCCCGCAAGGAGGGATTATCTCGTGTCCCTGCCCCAAAAAGGTTGTCCCTTTATGTGGATAGGTCCGGGGCTGCCTCAGCCCAATCCGCTGGAGGGGTTGGTCTCCTACGATTCCCGAGAGCAATGTCCTTTTGATCACCTTCTTTATAAAGGTATGCAATCCTTTGTGGGAACCAAGGAAACTCTCCCCTCGGTGGAAATTCTCCGAAGCAAGGATATGACGGTGTATGCCTATGCCACGAATCTCCAGAAAAAATATCCCTATGTTTTCGGAAGATCTTCTCGTCAGGAGTGGTATGTTTGCACTAACCCTTACTGGGGCAAGCACCTGATTCCCCTTTTGGGTGTTTTGACCGTTTTTTTTAAAGATTTCAATGATTTGCCTTTGCGTCTTTTCGTACGACTTGAGGGGGTCACGCCTTTTACCTCTCCTGAACAGCTTCGGCAAATTGGTGAGTGGCTCTGGAAGCGCAAGATTCTCTTCGGCATAGCCTACCATCCCCGGAGTAAGGAATACCGGGGGGAAAGAGAGATCCTTCTGAAGGATGCTCCCCGGCTGGTAGAGGTTCTCAATGATCTTGCCCAAAAAGGAGCTCTTCTGATTTTGGTTCACCGATTCGACTCCTCTGCCGACGGAAAGGAGCACTTTTCCGAGGGGCTCCGAGAAGTGCTTGGTCTTTCCTGCCGGGCGGGGGTTTGCCCTTCCGCTCTCCAGATGGAAAACTACGCCCTTCCCCCGGCCTGTCTTGAGGTGGTTTCCCGTTTTTTTCCTCTTCTCTTCGGTCGTATTCAGGTAAGCCATGCGGATCCCCGGGGCACCTTCATGGTGCCCTTTCCGAGTACGATTGAGTCGATGGATTATTTCCCGGAAACTCTCGGATATGTTCGAAAAGAGGACCCCCAGGGTAGTGCCCTCGAAATTATAGGGAAAGCCAGGGATTTATCCCTTATTAGGGGAAGTGTGGGTTCCTTTGGATATGCTCCAGAATTCGGATTGGAGCTTTTGGATTTCATTGTACGCTCTCTGGAGCACCTGGGCTATGCGGCAGCTGAGGAAAGGGAAGTCTATCCCAAGTTGGCGGATCCCGGGAAGGGGGATGTTCGGGAAAAGGGTGGGAATATTCAGCCCTGGGTATCGTCTTTGGTGGCCCTTTTTATAATCTTGGGGCTCTTTTCGGCTCTTTTGGGGGGCGTTTTCTATTTTCGTGCTTCCCGAAGAAGAAAAAAAAGGCTTTTCCGGTGAGAAGAATTTTGTTGGGAGGATGGCTATGCGTGATGCTCCTTCTTTCCACGTCCTCTTCCCCGGGAGCTCCGCGAAAAGGCCTGGTACTGTATCATCAGTCTCTTGAGGAGTATGCAGTGGGACTGACCAACCTTCTCGGACATTTTGAAGAATATTCTTTCATGATGGTCTCGCTGGACCGTTGTTCCGAACGTCTTTTTCAGGATATCCGGAACGCCGAGGCGGTTTTTCTTCTAGGAGAAATGAAACTGGGCTCTCCAGAAAAAGCCCTCCAAAAGGTTCTTTTGGAGCGAACAAAATGTACCTGTTTTGTGGGAAATCATGAATGGCTTGACATTTTGCCTGTTCCCAAAGAAGCGACCTATGCCCTTTACAAAGGTGGAAAGTATTGGGTGGATGGGCATTTGTTCTATCCCTTTGAAAAAACTTCTCTTTCCCGGGTATACGCATCTCTGGAAGCGGATGGAACGACCTTCCCCTTTATTTTCCAAACCCTTCGGAAAAACTGCTTTTACGTCCTGGGTTTCCCTTTTTTCGGCAAGGGGGGGCTTATACTTGCCGATTCTCTGCATGAGATCCTGGGGGTTTCTCATGAAGCAAAACGGCTTGCTATGATCCGTCTGGAAGACCTGAATCCTTCCTATGAGGGGGAGCGTCTCGAAAAACTTCGGGAGTGCATCGATTATCTGCATGGTGAAGGAATTCCTTTTGCCATGGCGGTGTATCCTGTTTTCAAGTTGGAGAGGAATCGGAAGGCCTTACGGATTCTGGAGAATGAGCCCTTTATGGAAACTTTGCGAAAGGCGGAGAAATATGGAGGAACCGTCATTCATCACGGCACTTCCCATCAGTACCGTCAGGCTTCTGGAGAGGGGTCGGAATTCTGGGATATGAAATACGATCGTCCTGTCCCTGGGGAAAAAGAATATTTTCATGAGCATATGCGTTACGGTCTCTGGCTTTTTCGAAAGGCAGGGCTGCATCCAAAGCTTTTTGAAGCTCCTCACTATAACTTTCCCCTTTCCCTTCAAAAGGAGCTTCCCCGTTATTTTGACACTTTGGCGGGTTCCCTTATGCTTAACAACAAAAGTTATAAACTGACCCAGGATATTCCGTACTTCCTTTATCGGAGTGCCGCAGGACTTAGGGTGCTCCCAGAACAATTAGGCTATATCGAATACGATGATCGCGTGCTCTCTCACCTGAACATCGAAAAGAAATTGGAAGTATTGGATGCCATTGTACGTGATCCCTTGGCGTGTTTCTTTTACCATCCCTATGTGGAGGGGGCAAGGTATCTTCAGGAATTGGTCCCTTTCCTTCTTCAGCGGGGATATTCTTTTGTGGATGCCTCGGCCTATGCGGGGGGACTCCGCTATGATCCAGAGCCTGTGGAAGATTTATGGCCTTTGGTCAGGGGAAGAAGGGATGGGAAAATCGGTTTTGGGATTGTTACAGTTGCGGGATTGGTGGTGTTACTCTTCATCCTTATCTACGGAACCCGAAGAGTAAAACGCAGAAAGGAAATGTTTCGTTAGTCATGGTCGCTATACAAATTGATGACGTTTTTTTAGCCTGTCTGACAGTTATATGGGTAATGCTGCTTTATCACGTGATACTTTGCTATGGAGGATATCGGTATTCCGTTAGGATGGAGCAGGAAATTGCCCAAATGGCTGAGCTTTCTTCAGAAAACTTACCCCAGGTAACGGTATTGATTCCGGCTCATAACGAAGCGTTGGTCATTGATCGGACTCTTCGCGCGGTGGCTTGCATGGATTATCCAGAAAAGAAACTGACGGTTTTATGCCTCAACGATAATTCCACCGACGGTACCGGAGAGATTGCTCGTAAGACCGCAGCATCCTTGGGGGCCCATGTTCAGGTGGTGGATGTTCCTCCTTCCCGAGGGGGTCGGGGGAAATCCGCAGTGCTCAACTATGGACTCGAAATTGCCCAGGGAGAAGTTCTTGCGGTGTACGATGCGGATAATACCCCTGAAAGGAGTGCTCTCCTCTATCTGGTACATAATCTTGTGAAACGGGAAGATTTGGGAGCAGTAATCGGAAAGTTTAGGACTCGCAATCGTTATGTAAATTTACTTACTCGATTCATTAATCTTGAAACTATCTTTTTTCAGTGGTCCACCCAGGCTGGACGGTGGCATCTTTACAGTCTTGCCACGATTCCTGGTACTAATTTCGTGGTCTGGAAAGAACTTGTCCAGCGTATTGGAGGCTGGGATGAAAAAGCCCTTACCGAAGACACGGAGCTCTCCATACGGATATACCTGCAGAATCAATTTATTAAGATGGTTCCCTATTCCGTGACCTGGGAGGAAGAACCTTCGAGCTGGAAGGTCTGGTTCAAACAGAGAACCCGCTGGGCCCGGGGAAATTTGTACGTTCTCAAAAAGTATTTTTTCCCCCTCCTTCTTAGGGGAAAATGGCGGCTTTTTCTCGATATGTTCTATCTCATGGGAGTGTACTTTCTTTTTCTCTCTAGCGTTTCCATTTCGCTCCTCATCTTTATTGCCGGGAGCCTTGGGGTCACCTATGTGAGTCTCCAGGGGCCCTTTAACTTTCTCTGGGTTCTGGCAGCCCTTCTTTTTGTTGTCGAATTGGGAATCAGCCTCACTGCGGAACCTGGAGAGGATCGGGGCAAAAATCTTCTTGTGGGGTTCCTGATGTATTTTTCCTACACTCAGATGTGGCTCCTGGTGATGTTCAACGCCGTGTGGCAGGGAATAGCAAGTTATTTCCAGAATGAAAAAACCTTTTGGCATAAAACAGAACGAACGGGGTGAGCAAGGTGCAAACGAGAAGGGTACGTTTTTTATGTGCGGTCTCATTATCTTTATTTTTGTCTTTTTTCGGAGTCTCTCTGTCTTTGGGAGCCGTAACAAATGTGCGAATTGCTAAAAAAGACGGCGGTTTCCGGTTAGTCCTTGATATGAACGAGATGGCTGCCTATAGGCTGGTCAATAAAAATTCTGTCGTGGAGGTGAACATTGATACTCTTTGTCGCAATCCTAGGAAAGGAAGGCTGCCTTCTCCAGGTAAAAGCTACTCTCTGGTGAATCAGGGGGCTTCGTGTAAGCTCCTCATTGAGTTGGATAGGGAGGATGTATCCGTATCTTCCTTCAAGCTGAAAAACCCTGCCCGTTTCGTGGTGGATGGAAAGCCCGGGAAAAGTGCTCAAAAACAACCTCTTCCTTCCTCCTTGAAAGCCAGAGAGCCTATACTCACGCCGGAACCTGAAACAACTTCTTCGGAGGGCTCCCAGCTTGTGAAAAATCACGGACTCCTCCCACTTAAAAAAATGCCTCGGGTGGTGCAGTCTGTCAATGTCCGGCTAACCCCACAGGATATACCCCTTCGTCAGCTTTTAAGCTCTAGGGTGTTTTATTTTGATATATCTCCCACGTGGAAACCCTTGGAAGGAGGATATGTGGAGCTTGTGCTGAGCCATTCGGAGCTGTTGAATCCTAGGGTTTCCAATGTGACCGTGGAGATTAATGGGGTCCCCATGAGGAGTATTCCTCTGGATAAACAGAATCTCTGGAAGGGGCATATCTCTATTCCTCTGGATCCGGGAGCATTGCGGCCCGGGACCAATGAAATCAAACTCACCGCTCTTACGAGAACTTTCGAAGAACGGTGTTCGGATATCGATAGTCCGGGTAATTGGTACCGTCTTCACAAAGAAAGTCTCGTTCATCTACGCTATATCCAGAAGGAAGCTTTGAAACTAGAGGATTTCCCCTCTCCCTATTTTGAAACGAATCACTATCGTGTGGATAATACCGTGCTGGTTTTGCCTGACCAAGCAACTCCACAAGAACTCTCCGCTGCGTATGCGTTGCTTCTTCAGTGGAGTTTGGATGCTCCGGGGAAGGATATTCAGGTGGGGGTACGGCATTTTGGAGAAATTTCCTCTTCACTTGCCCATCGTATGAACCTCATTTATATAGGACGGAGAGACGCCTTTCCTGAAGATTTTATGAGAGTTTTCGGGGTTCCGGAGAACCTTTCCGGGGAGGTTTATTACAAAACCTTTCTCAATGACCTGGGATTGGGGCGTATGTGTGTTACCGGGAGTACTGCTCAAGATGTCCTCTTTGGAGTACGGAGTTTGCTGGCCCGGGAGATTCGGAAGCAAATGCCCTTTAGCAAGGCCTTTCTTGCGCTGGATACCCCCCTGCCCCAGAAGAAATCCTCCAAAGAAATGGGGACGGATATTCCTTTGGACCGGCTTTTCCTGCCGGATATAGTAATGCGGGGAATTTCCCTGCATCACGAAGAAAACTTCAGCTTCCGTATTCCTCCTCAATGGGATGTTTACGGTCATCCTAAGTTGGTTCTGCTTTTCCGGCATTCCCCGAATCTTGACAAGGTCAAGTCCACTCTTGAAGTGGATATCAACGAAGTTCCCCAAAGGGGTACGTCCCTTACTCCTGAAAATGCTGCGGAGGGAATTTTGACCGTGCCTCTCGAAAAAGAAGCGGTAAAAAAAGACTATGTCAATGTGTGTCTCCGGGGGTATCTTGATATCAATGTCCCCGACTGCTCCCGTTTTTATACTGAATCTGCCTGGATGGTTGTGGATAAAAAATCTTATTTTCATCTTCCTCACAGAGTGCGAAGATTAAAACCCCTTTTGGAAAACCTTCCCCATGCTTTTCTGGATCCAAACCTGAACATCTACATGGATCCCGGGGTTGGAGGGGAGGAGCTTTCCGCTTTGGGGAGGGTGCTTCAACGCTGGCAGGCTCAGATGTTCCTCCCCTTGTCTGTAGAGGTCTTTTCGCTTCCGAAAAACGTGGATTCCTTCTCAGAAGGAAATAGGCTCATTTTTGCTCCCATGAACAAATTGACTGGTCGGGGACTTGATCTCTCGGTAGGGTATGATGACTCCAAAAAAACGCTGCTCTCAGGAACTCGGGTTCCTGTTGTAGCTCCCTTTGGGGAGGATGCGATCTTTTTTCAGGTTATTTCCGAAAAAACGGGGGTTACTGTGGTCATGAGCTGGGCGAATCAAGCTCCCCGGGAAGCTTTTTTGACGAAAATGCTTCTTCGGCGAAAACTTCGGGGAGACACCTGCCTGGTCTCTCCTGCAGGCGAAGTAGTCCCTTTTTATCTCAGGGAAGAAGCGGAGAAAACGAGAGAGGAGGAAAGTTCCATACTTTCCTGGTCCAATATACTGGATTCCCTTCGAGGAAGTAAGCGTTCCCTGGGGATCTTCTCTTTTGTGGTACTTCTCATCATGAGTGTCATTGTCTTTTCTCTCTTTCGATCTTTCCGAAAAAGATAAGTTGTTGGAGACAAGGAGAAGGGAAAAGAAAAGTTCAAAAATATTTTACGGGGGATATGGAGGACTTCCTGAACAACAGTGCTTGAGTAACCCGAGAAAGAGATCGTCAAGTTTATCCTCAGGGAAGATCTGTATCCGTATGAACACAAAATCTGCAAGCGAGCGCTTCTGCAGGTTATTCAGGAGCCCCAGCACATCCTGTTTAATAGAAACGAGAAGGGCCGGTTTGTACTATCCCAAACCGGCCCTTTGCGCGAATTCGCTCAGGCTCCCATCTGAGCCTCAAGCATGGACGCGAAGAAGCCCTGCTTGTCCCGGAGCTCCTGTGGAGAGCCGCTCTCCACGACAGCGCCGTCTTTTATCACAACGATTTTGTCGGCTCCAGCAACGGTCCGCATCCGATGGGCGATAACCAGGACGGTTTTCTCCCTGATAAGCTCCCCCAAGGCCCTTTGAATTCGGCTCTCGTTCTCGGTGTCGAGCGATGCCGTGGCCTCGTCGAGCAGGATGATGGGGGCGTCCTTCAGGATGGCCCGGGCGATGGAGATGCGCTGTCTCTCCCCTCCGGAGAGGCGCTCTCCGTTCTCTCCGATCATCGTCCCATACCCTTCGGGCAGCCGCTCCACAAACTCGTCGCACTGAGCGAGCCGTGCCGCCCTGAGTACCTCCTCGTCGGTTCCGTCCTTTTTCCCAAGGCGGATGTTCTCCATCACGCTGGCGTTGAAGAGGGTCACATCCTGAAACACGATGGAGTAGGATTTCAGCAGGGTCTCTGGATCGATCTTGGAGATGTCCTGACCACCCAGGGTGACGACTCCTCCGTCTATGTCCCAGAACCGCGCCGACAGCTTGGCCACGGTGCTCTTTCCTCCGCCCGAGGGGCCGACAAGGGCCGTCACCTCCCCCTGTTTTGCCGTGAAGCTGACGTTCCTCAGGGTTTGCACCTCCTTCTGGTAGGAGAAGTCCACGTTCTTGAACTCGATGTCGTAGTTCCCGGGATTGAATTTATCCCGTCCGCTCTGCCTTGGCATGGCGTCCATCTCCTTCATTCGGTCGATCCGCACCCCGAGATACAGCAGCAGAGCGAAGTGGCCGAGCACATCGATGATGGGGTTGTAGATCCGTCCTGCTATGATGAGGAAGGCCAGGTATGAGAAGACGGTCACCTCGCCCTTCAGCAGGAGATAGGCACCACAGAGCAAAGCCGTCGGCACCCCCAGCTTCAGAAAAGTGAATGACAGGTTTATCAGGGAGCCACTCAGGAGCTCGGTCCGAATGAGATATCGTTCGTAGCTGTCCAGTCGGCGGTCCAGATCGTCGGAGTAGGCGGCCTCGTTGTTGTAGGAACGTATTTCCTGGGCGGAGTCGAGCCCCTCCTGGATCTTGTCGGAGATATCCCGCTTTATGCCGTAGATATCGATGTGTCCCTGTCGTTGAATTTTTCTGGACATCCAGAAGACCAGAGCCGCCGCCGGAACGACCCAGAACACCCCGAGGGCGAGCCGCCAGTCGTAGGCAAACATCATGGCCGCCACGATGGCCATGGATGCCAAAGAGGCGTAGATCTGGGGCACCGCGTGGGAGAAGAGCTGCTCTATCTGGGTGACGTCCTCCATGATGGTGGCGCTGAGATCGGCCACGTCCTTTTTGCCGAAGAAGGCGAGAGGAAGCTGCCTCAGGGTTTCGGCAAGGCTGATCCGTCTCTTGGCGCTCTCCTTGTAGATTCGGGTATAGGTCGAGTCGTACTGGCAATATGCGATGATGTATATACATGCGAAAATCGCCGAAGCGACCACGCCATAATGGACGAGCCCGTGAGGTGCCGCGCCTGATGCGCCCATATCGGTCCCCAGTCTCTCGTCAAGAAACACGAATGCCAGCATCGCCGGCGCCATGAAGCTCAGGTGCAAGACCGTGGTCCACAGAACCGAACGCAGAAAATCCCTGGCCCCTTCAGGGGACAACGCGAGCTTATCCTGAAAATAGTGTATCACTGGAGGTCCCTCCCCTCTTTGTCGGCAGGAGACGCTATTTTCCAATCGACCGTCTGTTGATATTCCTCCCACATGGCCGCATACAGGCCTCCTTTTTTCAGAAGTTCATCGTGGCTTCCAACCTCGACGATCTTGCCTCGGTCAACGACCAGAATTCTGTCCACGCCTTGAACGCTGCTCAGACGATGGGCGATCATAAGGGTGGTCTTTCCCCGGCTGAGCTCGCCCAGAGCCTTGCGTATCAGGTGCTCGTTTTCCGGATCGGCAAAGGCGGTGGCCTCGTCCAGTAAGACGATGGGAGCGTCCTTCACCATGGCCCTCGCCAGGGCGATGCGCTGCTGCTCACCGCCGGACAGATAGGTTCCCTTGGAGCCCATAACGGTCTCAAGCCCGTCAGGGAGTGCGTCCACGATATCCCTGGACTGTGATGCATCGACGGCCCTGTCCAGGGCCTCCTGGCTTACCCCCTTTTTTCCGAAAAGGATGTTCTCCCTCAAGGTCCCCTTGAAGAGCCTGGTGTTTTGAAACACGAAGGAGATGTGCTCCATAAGCTCTTTTTTCGGGATATCCCTGACGTTCACGCCACCGACCAGGACCTCGCCCTGGTCGACGTCCCAGAACCGGGCAGCCAGACGGGCGATGGTCGTCTTCCCTCCGCCTGAGGGGCCAACCAGCGCCACGGTCTCTCCCTCGTGTACCCGAAAACTGACATCCTGCACAGCGGGAGAGGGGCTCCCTTCGTAGGAGAAAACCACGCCTCGGAACTCCAGGCTGTTTTCTCGGATAGCGTCTTCCTTTGTTCCGTCGACCATGACGGGATAGTCCAGCAGACCGTCCAGCCGATCGATAGCCTGTTCGGCGATGAGGATGTAGTGCCGAAAATTTGCTGACCTCATCATGAGCGTGGAGAACCCCGGGGTGATCAGAAGGTAGAAGATGAAATCGGCCAGAACCGTGGGAACGTCGCCCCCTCGTCCGATCAGGAGGATCGTCGCCGGGATCAGGAAGAAGACGGCTGCCTGCATGGTCACGGTGTACAGGGAAAAGGGCTTCCTCCACATGAGGGTAAAGGCATATACCATTTCCCTATACTTTATGATGCTGTCGTAGAACCTTTTGAACGAGTGGATGCTCTGCCCGAACGTCTTGACCACGGGGATACCCCGGACGTACTCCACCGACTCGGAGCTCATCTCCTCCAGGGAATCATAATATAACTGCTGGAATCGCCGCCCCTCGGCGTTCATCATGGACTGCATGATGACGAACCCCATGAGGATGGGTATCAGCGAGGCGATCCCCATGCGCCAGTCCACCAGAAACAGCAGGACCAGGAGAATCACCGGAGAGACCACGGTACCAGCCAGATCGGGAAGCTGATGGGCCAAAAAGGTGTGGGTCGTACCGGCGCCGTCGTTCACGATCTTGCGCATTTTCCCGCTGGCGTGTCTGTCAAAAAAGCCCAGTGGCATGGACATGATTTTTCGCATGCCCACCTTCTGTAACCCTACCTCCACATGGAAGGCAGCCAGGTGGGAGCTCAGCAGAGCTCCGAAATACGTGAGTAAGGCAGCGAGGGCACTGATAAAGGCGAACCAGGTATATCGCCCGACCATCGTCATGTCCAGCCCCCCGTAGCTTCGAAGGATCTCCCGAGCCACAAGCCACACAAACACGAAGGGCAACACGTTGAGCGCTGCCGATACGGCCGACAGAAGCAGAGAGATTGGTAGAAGGATCGCTTTCCCCTCCATGTATGGGACAAACCTCCTGATGATAAAGGGCTTTTTTGTATCGTTCGGCATACTGATCATCCTCCTGACGGACCGGGGGGTCCTTTATAGAGATAAAGATGAGCGGCGTCAAAAGTTTGCATAGACGAACTTTTGACGCCGCTATTATACACCTGTTCAGCAATAAACATCAACCCCGGTCAGGCAGAAATGAGTACAATAACTACATGGTGCCTCCTGTGCCCTCTCGGTTGGGGGCGACGTCCACCTCGCCCCAGTCGATACTTCACGACGGCAGGTTAAAAATACGTTTGGGCGAGACAGGGCTCCGTCGAAACGACCTGAGGCGAGTTTCTGAGTTTTTGGAGGTTCCCTACAGTCCTTTCGAAGGTTCGGCCAGGGCCAGGATATATCCGTCTCTGTCCCGAACGTACAATTCCTTCATTCCATACCATGAGACCTCCAGGTCCTTTACGATCTCCACCCGCTCCCGGATGCGTCCGTGCAGGGCCTCCAGGTTCTCAGTTTCCAGGTAGACGGTGGCGGAAGCTCCTATAGGAGTCTGGGCGAGGGCGCTTATGTCCTCCCTCAGGCTTTTTTCTTCCTGAAGCATGATCTCGACCGGTCCACTTCTGATCAGAGCCCAGACGTAGTGCCTCCCAGGAGACAGGTTCGTCTCTGTCTCGTGGGTCTCGGTGACCAGAGCAACCACCTCGAATCCCAGAGCGTCCGCGTAGAAGGTTACCGAGTCTCGGATATCCCTCACCATAAGGTTTGGGGTCAGTTTTTTCATCGTCATCTCCCAATCTCCTCTCTTTGGCGATTCCAGATCGCCTCACCCTTCATGATAGATCATCGTTCCTTTCTATTCTTGGACAAATACGACAGCCTCTCTCCCTCGGGATGGAGTCGGCGATATTCCCGGTTCATGTGGGACTGATCTCCGTAGCCCATGTCCAGGGCTAGATGAGCCAACGAAACATTTCCTTTCTTGAGAGCTTTGTGAAGACGGCGGAATCGGATAATTTGAAGAAATCTTTTGGGCGAGATTCCTACGTGCCTGGAGAAGAGGCGTTCAAGCTGCCGAACGCCCAGGCCCAACGACGAAGCGAGGGAACGCACGGAGAGGTGTGGGGAGAAGAGGGAGTACGGTCGCAGATCCAGGGAAAGGTCACGTAACTCCTCTGCCAGAAGATGGGCACAGAAAGCTCTCATCTCCTTTGATGAGCTCATAAGTTGAAGGGAGGAAAAACGGCAAGACAGATATGGCGAGACCGTCACAAGATCGACGACTTCGTCACGAAAACGGGATGCCGCCTCGTCGAGCAACGTGGGCAAAACGCCGGGCCTGAAGCGGATTCCGAAAAGGCCCTGCCCCGGCTCGATTCGAACCATGCGGGAATGGGACATAGTTCCGCAGACGACGCCCCGACCCCCTGAGGTTGTATCGAAGATAAGGTCCATACAGCCGTCGGGAAGGATGGGGACAGGAGCTCCGGCAAGAGTGTCCCGATAAAACCAGAAGGAGTCTACATACTTTGAAAGGTCGTCATCCGGTCTCAGCTCATCGTAGGACATAGAGCTCCTTTCCCGTTTTGAACGACACCGTCGATCGGTTGAAGGGTAATCTCGACCAGGCGAATTCTGATCAAGATGCAGACAGGGAACGTCAATGATTCTCGGACATTTCCCGGCGTAGTGTGTGGCATAACGATATTTCTCCTGAGGCTTCGGTTATTATATGGTTACTCAACAAAAAAGGCTAAGCGTATTACAGGGCTTCTGTGTCATGTTGGCGTTAAGTATACATCTTCGATACATACTAACGCTACAAGGGAGGCGTGCTTGTAGCAATGACAAAGCTTTTTGAGGACGAACGAAATCAGGCTGTCTGTCAATTTACCGAAGAAGTTCCGTTGTATCGGCGATGAGGTTTTCGTTACCAGGCTGGGGGGCTCGGATGTGGGTTTTTAGAGGTGCTCTCTATCCCACTGGATGCAATATGTCACCCTATTCAAAGTCCTTTATGGATACGTATGAGGCCTTTTCCAAAATTCCCAGTGGTGGTATAGTCGCCAATAGACTTTGGCGATAAAATGCGGGTTGTCTCTCTCCTTTGGAGAATATGAGGGAGGTCTTGTGTGGTGAAAGCCCTTGTGACGGTAATCTTGGATGCCTGGAGAGATCGGGTGGTCCCTCTTCTGTGGGTGGCTTTCTTTGCAGGTGTGTTTCTGGCCCTGGCTCGCCAATTGGACGATGGGCTTGTTTCTTTGTCTCTAGGGGGACTGGATGAGACTGCCCGAGAGGTCATTCGTTCAGATCTGACGCATCGATCCAACTCAAGCTTGGCCGGGTTCGATGCATGGCTTATGACCGAGATTGCACCAGGAGAGGGCCAAGGGGATCGAGCCGTTGCTGGAGCCCTTATCCGGTACTTTCGTTTCGATCGCCGAACTTTGAAAAACTTGGGATCTCCAGAAGCCTGGAGGCTCATCTCTTGGGCTGCAGGGCTTCGTCGTCGAACAATGGCGCCTTTGTCGATTCCTTTCCTCTTTGTTGTTCTGGTTATCTGCACGATCATCATGATTTTTCAGCAGGGAAAGCGGCCCTGGAGGTCCCTGTGCTACTTCACGTCCCGACTTCTGGTCATCGTGGCGTCCGTCTGGAGCCTTTTCGGCATAGTCGAGGGAGTTGGGCATTCGTGGGCCCTTGGAACGGCTGCTTCTCAGCTCACCTCCCTTCCGGCTACAGTGACCTTGTGGGTGCCTCTCCTCTCGGCTGGTTCGGCCCTCTCGTGGCTCTGCGGTGTGATGATTGTTGCCTGTGTCTCCGAGTGCTTTGGTGCGCTCTACCCCGACCCGTGAAAAAATCGAGAAAAATGAAGGGCCTCGGATATCCCGAAGCCCTTCATGATTAAGGAAACAGCTTTAGCGGACGTACTCGTTCAAAGGACGAAGTCGGTAGGCATTGGTGGGCATCTCGTTGGTTGTACTATAGCCCGGTTGGGCGTTTATCAGGTCTGGCAGCCGATTGACGATGGTGGCGCAGGTGAGCTCCACGGTGGCCGGCCGGTTAATCGTCACTTGGGTATCGGGCTCACCGTAGATGGTCCAGTCGTTGCAGTCGAACTCATCCGGTGCATACACTTTGCCGATACACTCGGTTTCTACCGTGACGCCTTGGGCAGTCTCGGTCGTTACCAGAGCTGACATGCCGGTGGCATACCCCGCTGGGATCGTCATGCCCAGGGTGGAGGAGCAGAGCTCATTTTCGTGCGTCTGGGGAATGCACTTTTGAGTCTGGGAGGTAACGGTGAGCCCCAGCTTAGCACAGAGCCAGCCATTGACGTTCCACATATACGATGGCAGGAACTCGCCTTTGTCGATAAGGGCCTGTCGCTCAGCCGGAGAAATATCATCAGCGGCGGCTATCTCCCGGGCGAAGGTCTTTAAGTCGAGACCGGCTCCATGTACCTGGGCCAGAGCGATGCCGTAATCTTCTACGTTGTAGCTTGATCTCCCCTTAATTTTTTTGATCGTGTGAGTTGCCCCGGCCAAGGTGGCAATAAGGTTTCCCCAAAAGACATCCTGATACCCGGCACCACAGATCGTGCAGTTGTTCTTCTTCGCAAGATCGTCGATTTCCTTCGTTATGGCGAGGGAGGAGTTCCAGGGATAGAAGGCCTCCTCGCAGGTGCTGATGGCGTTAATGCCGTTTTTGGCACAGGTCAGGAAGGGATTTTTAAGGTCGCTCATGAGGCTCATCGTGGTGATGATGCAGGCGTCAGGCTTGAGCTCTGCCAAGGTCTTGTCGGCTTCGGTTCCATCCAGAATCATGATGCCCTTGGGTCCGGTCTTCATGATCTCCCCGATATCTTTGCCTACTACCGCAGGATTTTGGTCGAAGGCGGCCACGATCTCCCCACCTTTTTCGTATACGTACCTCATCGTGTAGGCTGACATCTTTCCGCAACCAAACTGGGCTATGCGCATTTTCCTGTCCATGTATGACACCTCCTGAAGAAGTATGTGATATATTGCACTATCTGTCATCATTTTAGACTCTATGGCATGTATAGAGTCAAGGCTGGCTATAAGTTCACTGGAATTTGAAGCTTGATAAACATGCCTCGCTCGTTATCAACAAACACGGGCAGGTCAGCGATGACCTCACAGACATAGTCTCCAGCTATGAAATAGCCTTGCTCTTCCGCATGGGCGAGAAGCTTCTGGGCATAGTCCTTTTCTTTATGGAAGTTGTCACAGGAGATACACAGGTATGTGTGGGAGGGGAGGGTCTCTACCTGGGGGGAGGGCTTAAAGTCGTGATCCACGAAGACGAAGACCTCGGTGGAGACGAAGTTCCTCGCGAGGAGGCTTTCTTGACGCATAATGCTCCCTACGTTGCAGAAATAGGCCATGGGGAGGTGACTGAGGGAGATATGTTTTTTGAGCTCTCGAAGGATGGACTCGTATGTCTCGATACCGTAATCGTAAAAGTTGATACCGCTGTCGTATCGATAGATATGCCGTTCGTCCATAAACTCGGTGAAGATCGTTCCGTCCTTGGGGGCGAGGTTATATCTTCGGTAGTTGGTCAACGTGCGGTCCACGCATTTTCTTGCGGCCGTGAGCCCATCGATCTCCTCGTCAAGTTTTTTTCGCTGAAGCTCAAGGAGATCCTGGATCACAGAGACATCTTGGCGGTCAAGTTGTTCCTTGATTTGGCGGAGAGTCATGCCCAGGAGTTGGAGATTTTGAATCATATCGAGTCGAGCGCATTGCTTCATGCTGTAGTAGCGATATCGGTTGGTGCCTACAAACTGAGGCTTAAGAAGTCCTAATTTATCATAAAGCCGAAGGGTTTGAACCGATATCCCGTTGATCCTGGCCATGGTTCCTATTGGCATCCTGTCCATCAATATGGTTTATCCTTTCCTCTGGAGGATAGGTCCCAGGATATGATATAGTTATATCCATAAATTAGTATAGTAAAAATGGTGGCGTTTTGAAAGGAGATCCTGGCCGTGGGTAAACTGATCACACCGGATCCTGATCTCTGGGAAAATCCCGATCACCGAGCGGCTTTGGAGGAAAAAGCTGAGCGGCGGCGTGTTGAGGCCAAGAGGAACTACCGCCGCATGATTCTTACGATCACGGTAGTAGTCGTCTTTCTGCTGCCTTTTATCCTTGCTCTCCTGAAACTCTGAACGTATATGAAAGAAGGTGCCCCGACGTGGTAGCAAAAGGTTTTCAGATGATGATGCAGGTCCATATCCCGTTGACCGAACACAATGTAGTCTCTCGGCAGATCGTTCGGAACTACGCTGATCGGGAAGAGATGGAGATGAACATGATCAACTATATCAACAATATTCGGGAGAACGACCAAATAGGTTTTGGCGATGATATTATCTTTCTTCCGACAGGGATGGGGCGAAGGACTGTTGTAGAGTTTACCTACAAGGTAGTGGATTGATCTTCTTGATTGTATTGGCTGGGAGAGAAGATACAGGCGAGGGAGCTCTCTCGCCTGTTTGTCGTTGAGACGGATACCTTTTGAAAAAGGAGGACGCTATGGGATTGGTCAGCACCTCCCATCTGGCCGAGGGCATGATCTTGGCTGATAATCTGATGACACCTTCCGGTCGATTGATCCTCAGTAAGGGCGTTTCCTTGACGGGAAAGCATATCTCCATGATGAAAGTCTGGGGGATTTCCTTTGCAGACGTGGAGGGTGTGGACCAGGAGGACATTCGTCGACGGGAGCAAGCCGTTCAGGAGACCATGGACCAAAGTGACCTGCTTCTTCGAAGCTTCTTCCCCTCGCTTTCTGATGAAGGCCCCACCTCCGAGCTCTTTGATCTCTGTCGGCGTAGATGCGCCAGGCTGATCGATAAAGGGGAAAACGAGATGATCGAGGAGATGGCCGATGATCGTCGCCCGGAAACAATACCGTTTCGCTCTGATCTCCCGACCGAACGTCCTCGTCTCTCCGAATTGGTCTCTGAAGAGATTCCTCTGGCGTCCTTATCGGACATCCATTTCAAAATCCGGGAAGTTGTTCAGTCACCGGTGAGCTCGGCTGCTTCTATCGCCCGAGTGGTGAGTACTGACCCAAATCTCAGTCTTCGACTTCTGCGACTTGTCAATAGCGCCTTTTACGCCTTTCCGACGCCTATTCGTTCCATCCCAAGAGCAATCGCCATTGTTGGAGTACGAGAGCTTTCGTCTTTAGCCTTGGCGGTTTCGACAATGAACGTCTTTACCGAGATCCCCTCAGAATATGCTGACATGAAATCTTTCTGGAAACATGCGGTTGCCTGTGGGGTACTCGCTCGAATCCTGGCCGTTCAGAAAAAAATCCGTCGGGACGAACAATACTTTCTGGCCGGCTTGCTTCATGATATCGGTCGGGCTGTTCTCTATATTCAAGAACCTCGGTGGATGGCTCATGCATTGGGACTTTCCCGCTACCTTCGCTTGCCCCTTCTGGAAGTTGAACGTCGACTCTTAGGTTTCGACCACGCCGTTGTCACCCATCGGCTTTTGAGTGCCTGGAAAATCCCGGAACCTATACTGGGACTGGCATCGTGGCATCACGAGCCTGAGCGGGCCGAGTACCCAGAGGCTGCATCCTTGATCTGGCTGGCGGACTGGATAGCCAATGCCATGAAAGTGGGCACCAGCGGTGCGTTCTTCCTTCCACCTCTGGATGATCATCGCTGGGAGCTCACAGGGCTTCACAGCGAGGCACTCCGATCGGTATTTGGCCAAGCGGAGCGTCAGATCCAAGAGGTCCTCCGTATCTTTTTGATAAAATAAGAGGTTTTGATGAAATTTGATGAATTAGAGGTTCGCCTTCAAGAGTTGGAAGAGCGCCTCTCTCTGCTCACTACAGAACGGGAGCGGGCACGATGGATATTGGACAACGCCGTTGAGGCCCTGAGTTTGCCCGCATTTTTGGGAGAAACGGGAAATCCTGCAGATGTCTTGGAACGGACAGCTCAGCGTGTTCGAACCCTTATCTCCTTGAAAGGGCTGGCGTTTTACCTTCTCTCGGAGGACGGATTGGACTTTACCTGCCAATGGCATGCTCCTCCGGATTTCTTGGAAAGCTTTGAGCCGGAACGTCAGGCCCTTATAGAGGATGGTACCGTTGCCTGGGCGTTGAGTCGAAACAAGCCGGTGATGGTCACCGGCGAACGGAGAGAAGGGCTTTTGCTTCACGCTCTCATGGCTCACGACGAACCTCTGGGGATCATGGCTGCACGTTTGGACGAAGACCCCTCGGCCATCATGGACATCTCTCTGGCCTTTCTCACAGTGGTTTTAGGATCGACTGCTGGAATATTAAAAAATAGCAGGCTCTATCGGGTCATCAACGACCTGAACGACGAACTTCGGGCCAAAATTGAACGGCTTGAGGAATCGGAGAAAGCCCTTGCCTTGGCCAACGAGGCCAAAAATCGTTTTTTAGCCAACGTCAGTCACGAAATACGAACCCCCCTGAATGCCATCCTTGGTATCGTCTCGGTTGCGAGGGGCGAAGATCGCCAGGCTCTGGACCGAGCTATGGATGTCGTGTCGGAAGAGGGCCAAGCCCTTCTCAGTCTTATTAACGACCTTCTGGATCTCTCCAAAATTGAGGCGGGGCATATGGAGCTGGAACGAATACCATTTAACTTGAGGGATCTGTTGAAAGCTCTGGAAGATTCGTATAGGGAGACCGCACGGGCAAAATCACTTGATTTTAACATTACGTACTCTCAAGCTCTCCCACAATGGGTTCTTGGAGATTCAATAAGGCTTCGTCAGGTTTTAGGGAACCTTTTGGGCAATGCTGTTAAGTTTACCGATCAGGGATATATTTCATTAACTGTCGAGGGGAACTGTCATCCAGATGAGCCCTGTAGGCTTCGTTTCGCTGTCTCCGACTCAGGAATAGGTATAGCTTCAGAGGGGCAAAGCAAGCTTTTTCAGGCTTTCAGCCAGGTCGATAGCTCGACCAGTCGACGGTATGGCGGAACCGGTCTGGGACTTGCCATCTCTCAGCAAATCGTTCGAGCCATGGGAGGAGAGATCGAAGTATACAGCGCCTTGGGTGAGGGAGCGATCTTCTCCTTCTCCGTCTTGATGGTTCCCTGTGCCCCACCGTCACAGGGTGAAATAGTTGAACAGCAGGCAGGGTCCCCTTTATCCATTCTCTTGGTTGAGGACAACGCCACCAATCGAGTTGTGGCAGGAGCTCTTCTGAAGAAGCTTGGACACAGGGTGACCATGGCCGAATCGGGACGAGATGCTTTAATTGCTCTGTCACAAGAGAGTTTTGACGTCGTGCTCATGGACATACAGATGCCTGGAATGGACGGGCTGGAGCTTACGGATATCATTCGTTCAAAGGGTAGTCCTGTTCGGGATCAAACTATCCCTATCATCGCCTTGACGGCCAACGTTATGAAAGGAGACAGGGAGCGGTATCTCGATGCCGGTATGGATGGGTATCTCGCAAAACCCGTTCGCTCCGACGACATAAAAAACATGCTGAATCGCTTCTCTCCCAGAGAAAAGCTGCCGCCGGCTCCTGAGCGATATGTCCTTGATACACGGGGTCTTCTTGAACGCTCTGAGGGGGACGAGGCATTGGCCCAGATGGTTCTGGATGTCTTCGTTGAGGATCTTCCATCCATGACAAAGAAGATTCAAAAAGCTCTGTACGATCAAGATAAAAGCGCCCTGGCTCTTCATGCACATGCTCTGAAAGGAGCCTCGGTGAGCGTTGGAGCTTTAGGATTAAGCGTCGTGGGGTATCGACTCCAAAAGGCCTCCGAGAGGGAAGATGAAAAATGGCATCGAATTCGGGACGTGGTAGATCGGGTATTGCCCGACGAAATAGCTCGGTTTCGGGCTCGATTAGACAAGGAGGCGATCTGGTGAGGATCCTTATTGCCGAGGATGACAGGACAACCCGGGTCTTGTTGGAATCGTCTTTCAAAAAATGGGGGTACGAGACGGTCGTTGTCTCTGACGGCGATGAAGCTTGGCGCATCCTCTCCGAAGAGGGGGCTCCCGCTTTAGCCGTGCTCGACTGGCTGATGCCGGGATTGCAGGGAACCGACATCTGTCGACGGGTTCGTGAACGGAACAAAAAGCAGGGAACCTATCAATATATTCTGCTCCTTACGGTCCAAAACGCCAGAGGAGACGTTATTCGGGGACTGGAGGCTGGAGCAGACGACTACATTGTCAAACCCTTCGACCCTCAGGAACTGCGAATGCGTCTCTCCGTAGGTAAAAGAATCCTGGAGCTCCAAGAACGGTTGGCCTTCTCGGCGAATCACGACCAGCTTACGAAGTTACCCAATCGATATGCCCTGTTTGACAGGCTGAATGCCGAGATGGCCCGAGCTGACCGTGATGGTGGAGGCTTGATCGTGTCGATGGTCGATCTCGATTTCTTCAAAAAAGTCAACGATACATACGGACACATGGTGGGAGATCAGGTCCTCTGTTCTGTTGCCCGAAGGCTGAGAAAAGCCCTGAGGCCATACGACATCGTTGGGCGATACGGCGGAGAGGAGTTCCTGCTCATTCTGCCGGGGGATGGGATGGAAGACGGAATCCGAACTGTGGAGCGGGTCAGGTTGTTGGTCGAGGAGACGCCCATTAAACTTAACGATGATACGGCTATCCCCGTCACTATATCAGCGGGCGTTGCCCTCTATCAAGGAGGAATGACTATGGACACACTCGTTCGTCAGGCCGATCAGGCCCTCTATCGAGCCAAAGAATCAGGCCGAAACCGGGTTAGTCGATGAAGTCCATTGAGCGTAGTCGAAAAAAGATCGCACAGGAGACGATGTGAAAGGCCTTAGCGTCACCTCCGATTTTTTTGTCGTCCCTGAAATGGCCCTCTTGCAGGGGTGGGCGGAGACCTTTCAGTTTTCAAGGCAGCACATGGTTGACCTAGAGAAGCGAAATTCGCCGTAGTCGTAACAATAAAATCGTATTCTGTTCGTTAGAGAAAGAGGAGGGGGCCAGAGGGATCGCCCCCTCTCTTTTTAGTCGGAGAGGCACGCTTTGTCTGACTATGCTAAAAAGTCAGAATAAGAGTATGGTGTTCCTTTTCCCAGAGAAAATCAAGTACTTGCTGGTACAATTGGTCGTGTCAGATCTATCTTTCTGAAGGAGGGGAGCTTGTATGAAAGCAGTGATACACGCTCAAGTGTGGACTGTGTCTCATGGCGTTGTGGACGATGGAACGGTCGTGTTCAAGGAGGGGAAGATTCTGTCGGTGGAGGCTGGAGGGGCTGTCCCCCAGGGGGCTTCCGTGGTGAATGGATATGGAAAGATCGTGACGCCAGGTTTTATCGATGCCCACGTACACATAGGCATCTGCGAGGAAGGTATTCCCGGGGCAATGAACGCCGTCAACGAGGATACCTCGCCGATCACGCCCGATGTTCGAGCTCTTGACGGCATCAACCCTGCGGATGAAGGTTTTCAAAAAGCTCTGTCAGCTGGGGTTACCTGCATGCAAATTCTTCCTGGGAGTGCCAACATCATCGGGGGAATCGGAACCATCGTCAAACCCGTTGGTAACGTTATCGATCGTATGATACTTCGGGCTCATTCGGGGATGAAAGCCGCATTGGGGGAAAATCCCATTACCTGGCAGGGAGGGAAGGGGCGTTTCCCTTCAACCAGAATGGGCAACGCTGCCTGTATGAGAAAAGCTCTACAGGATGCTAGAGACTACAGGGCAAAAAAAGAGGAGGCGGAGAAAAAGGGGGAATACTTTGCTCTCAATCAAGGTATGGAGCACTTCCTGCCTGTCCTGGATAAAACCGTCCCCATGCGAATCCACAGCCATCGAGCCGACGATATCTGCACAGCCATACGGATCTGCGAGGAATTTGACGTGCGCTACACCCTGGAACACTGTACAGAAGGCCAGTTCATCGTCGACTACCTGGCAGATCGAAAGGTTCATGCTGCTGTGGGGCCGACAGCGACCAGTAAGACCAAAGTGGAGGTCAAAAACAAGGGTTGGGAGACCCTCATAGCCCTTCATAATGCGGGAATATCTTTCTGCATCATCACTGACCATCCTGTAATCCCTATCGAGAACTTACCGGTGGCTGCTGCCCTGGCCATCAGAGCCGGATTGCCTCATCAGGCGGCGTTGGAGGCCCTGACGATAAACGCTGCCCGTCACCTGGAGGTGGAGGAGCGCATGGGATCCATCGAGCCCGGCAAAGACGCCGACCTCGTCATATGGCCCGGCGATCCCTTCGACATTCGCAACGCTCCAGAGCAGGTCTTCGTCGACGGGCAACCCCAACTTTGAGCCTCGGTCGTATTGACGGGACAGGCGTATTCGAGTAAATTATTTAAGCTACAGAGTCGTAATAAAAACGTATCTTATAATATATGAGGAGGAATGAATACGATGAACGTTCGAAAGCTCAGGTTTGTAGCGGTCCTGTGTGCTTTGGCCCTTGTGGCGGTTCCCGCATTTGCAAGAGAGAAGGCCGATCCTGATACTCTTGTCGTGGCGAACATCTACGACGCAAAAACCCTGGATCCTCACGCAACGAACGATGTCGCTTCGTCGGGTGCAATGTTGCACATCTATAACTGCCTGGTCAAGCTGAACGATAAAAATGAGGTCGTCGGTGATTTGGCTGAAAAAGTGGAGAAGGTAGATGACACTACCTATCGCTTCACCCTCAAGAAGGGCGTCAAATTCCACAACGGTGAGGAGCTTAAAGCTTCTGACGTTGTCTTCACCCTCAAGAGAGCAGTGGCTCCTGAAAGCGGTGCAATCAAGCACATCGTCGGAGCTATTGATCCTGACAGCATCGTTGCTCTTGACGACTACACCGTCGAGCTCAAGACGAAGTTCCCCTTCTCGGCTTTCCTACCCTCCATGACCCACATGGGTGGCGGTGCCATCCTCAACGAAAAAGCCGTTACCGAAGCCGGGGACAACTACGGTATGAATCCCGTGGGAACCGGTCCCTTCAAGCTTGCCAAGTGGAACCGTGGTGACAGGATCGTCATGGAGCGCTTCGACGGCTACTTTGGCCCAAAGCCCGCCTTCAAAAACCTGATTATCCGGGCCATCCCCGAGGGCACCAACCGCACCATCGAGCTTGAGAGCGGCAACGTCGATATCGCTTACGGCATCACCACGAACGACATCAGCCGTGTGAAGTCGAACAAAGCCCTCAAGCTCATCAGGACGCTCGACAACTCGACCAACTACCTGGGCTTCAACTGTGAAAAAAAACCATTTGACGACGTTCGCGTCCGTCAGGCCATCACCATGGCCCTGCCGGTGCCTCAGATGATCAAAGCTGTTAAACGCGGTGTTGGAGCGCCTGCCGTTGGCCCCATCGCACCCAACGTCAAATACGCCAACAAAGCCCTCAAGCCCATCCCGTACGATGTGAAAAAAGCCAAAAAGCTTTTGGCCGAGGCTGGCTATCCTGACGGATTCAAGACCTCCATCTGGACCAACGACAAAAAGGTTCGTATTGACCTTGCCACCATCGCTCAGAACCAGCTGAAGAAGATCGGTATAGATGTCGAGATCAAGGTTCTGGAGTGGGGCGCCTATCTTGAAGGCCTGACCCAGAAAAAACAGGATATGTTCATCGTCGGCTGGACCTGCCAGACCCCCGACCCCGACATGGCTGTCTACGCTCCCTTCCATTCGTCCATGAAGGGCAACAACAACTTCACCTTCTTCGGCGATGACGAGGTCGACAAGCTCCTGGACAGGGGCCGGGTCATGCAGGACGGCGACGAGCGTCGGGATGTATACTATCGGATACAGGACATCCTCAGGGAAAGGGGACCCTGGGTCTTCCTGTTGAACGATGAGGTCGTTGTGGGTACTCAGGCCTACGTCAAAGGTTTTGTCCCCAGTCCTTTCGGTTTTCACCCCCTGTATAACATCACCTTCGATGGACAGTAATATATAGAACACCCGTACACAACGACGCAGGAGCACGGATTTGTGCTCCTGCTTTCCTTATGGCATTGGGAGGGGCAACATGTTTACATACATTTTCAGGCGGGTTCTCATGCTGATTCCTGTCCTTATCGGCGTGACGTTCATCGTCTTTTCCATGCTCTTTATCACCCCGGGCGATCCTGCCCGGATGGTTCTGGGGGATCAGGCGCCTCAGGAGGCCGTTGACAAATTACGCAGCGAAATGGGGCTGAACGATCCCTTCTTTGTGCAATTTGGCCGCTATGTGTATAAGGCCGTCGTCCATGGTGACATCGGCCGCTCCTACATCACCAAGCGTCCTGTCGTGCAGGAGATCATGGCCGCCTTTCCTGTCACCCTCAAACTCTCGGCCCTGGCGATGATCATAGCTATGATCGTGGGCATCCCCTGCGGCATAGTCTCGGCCATCAGACAGTATTCTCTCTTCGACAACCTCGTCACCATCTTCGCCATGATCGGTATCTCCATGCCCGTCTTCTGGCTGGGAATCCTGCTCATCCTTCTCTTCTCCGTCCGGCTGGGCTGGGTACCTCCGTCGGGATTTGACTCACTCTCGACCATAATTTTGCCGTCCATCACCCTCGGTGCTCAGTCCGTGGCCATCATCACAAGGATGACTCGTTCCAGCATGCTGGAGGTTATCCGCCAGGACTACATCCGAACGGTTCGAGCGAAAGGTCAAAAAGAGAGAATCGTCATATGGAAACATGCCCTGGGAAACGCTCTTATCCCCGTCATCACGATCAGCGGCATCCAGTTTGGTATCCTCCTGGGCGGGGCTGTCCTCACGGAGCTTATCTTCTCCATTCCTGGAGTCGGGCGGCTCATGGTCGAATCCATCAAAATGCGGGATTTCCCCGTCGTGCAGGGTGGCGTTCTCTTCATAGCCGTGGCTTTCTGCATAGTCAACCTTATGGTGGATCTCATCTATGCCTGGCTTGATCCGCGGATCAAAGCTCAGTACGTTTCCTGAGGGGGGATCGGCATGAGCGAACCGAAAAAGAAAAATCCCTGGCTGGAAGTGTTCCGCCGCCTCAAGAAGAACAGACTCGCCATGGTGGGGCTCTTCGTCGTCATCGTCCTCATCTGCACAGCTATCTTTGCGGGAGTGATCGCCCCATACACCTACGAGGAACAGGATCTCATGGCGGCCTTTCAGGGGCCGTCGATGGAGCACTGGTTCGGCACCGACGAGTTCGGCCGGGATATCTTCAGCCGAATCATCTACGGTAGTCGGATATCCCTTCAGGTGGGATTTGTGGCCGTCAGTTTCTCCATCCTCGTCGGTGGATTTCTGGGGGCCCTGGCTGGCTACTATGGCGGTCGCATTGACAACCTCATCATGAGATTTATGGACATTCTCTTCTCCGTCCCTCAGCTGCTTCTCGCTATTTCCGTGGCTGCGTCGCTGGGGCCGGGGCTCTTTAACCTCATGATTGCCGTTGGTATCTCGTCCGTGCCCCAATACGCACGGCTTGTTCGAGCTTCCGTTCTCTCCATCCGGGAGCAGGAATTTATCGAGGCCGCTAAATCCGTGGGAGCTAAAGACCTCAAGATCATCTTTCGGCATATTCTGCCCAACTGCATGGCACCGATCATCGTTCAGGGAACCCTGGGTGTTGCCTTCGCTATCCTGACAGCTGCGGGGCTCAGCTTCATCGGCCTTGGCATTCAGCCGCCCATTCCCGAATGGGGGGCCATGCTCTCGGGGGGGCGAGAATATATCCGGGACTATGCTTACATGACGATGTTCCCCGGCCTTGCCATCATGATCACCATTCTGGCGCTGAATTTTCTGGGAGACGGCCTTCGGGACGCCCTGGATC
>PDWJ01000169.1_pt1 | contig 96543 bp, 92 predicted proteins | sample 1430881 | NCBI WGS metagenome assembly PDWJ01 (sample SAMN01162460, study PRJNA174530) | Oral metagenome, whole genome shotgun sequencing project. | biome: Marine environment; feature: Marine mammal; material: Swab sample of the gingival sulcus; isolation source: swab sample of gingival sulcus...
CCCAAAGAGAAGCACAAAAATATAAAGGGTCGGACTCTTAATACCTACCCTCCAAGGACGCAAAAGTTATAATACTACAAAATAGATAAAAACGTCAAGACCTTTATACGATCTTTTTTTGAGGGTACCTCTAAAAACCTACAACCGAGTTTCTCAACCTCAGGGCGTTCCACCAGATCTCTGTCTCGCCCAAGCGTATTTTTAACTTGCCTGCTCCCTACCATCGTCTCACAGGGTACCTCCTGTGCCCTCTTGGCTTGGGACGATGTCCGCCTCGCCCCAGTCGATGAATGGGCTCCGTCGAAACGATCTGAAGCGAGTTTCTGCGTTTTTAGAGGTCCCCTTTTGTCACTCTCTCAGGGAATGTCGTTTTTTCCCCAAGACGACGTCCTTTAAGCGCTCTCCCCGAACCATGAAGAAGACTCGTTCGGAGATGTTACTGGCGTGGTCGCCAATACGTTCGAGATGACGAACGGTCAAGAGGAGTTCCATAGCGACAGTGACGAGGTCCTCTCTGGTATCCAAGCCTGTTTTTATAATGTCCGTAAGTTCCTCTGACACGGCTTCGGCAAGTTGGTCCAGTTTTTTGTCATCCCGGAAGACATGCACAGCAAGGTCGGTATCTTCTTCGAAGAATGCCTGAAGGGATCGAGAGACCATACTGACTGCCATATCGGACATCTTAGGGATGTCGATCAGGGGTTTTAAAAGCGGATGGAAGGCCAGAACCAGGGCTCGTTGCGCGACGTTGACCGCCTGATCTCCGATACGTTCGAGGTCGGTGGTGATTTTGAGGACAGCAAAAATAAATCGAAGTTCGGACCGGACGGGGTTTCGCATAGCGATGGAGGCCAGGCATTCTTTATTGATGTCGATCTCAGTGATGTCGATGACGTCGTCTCCATCGATGACCCTCTGGGCCAAATGCACATCCCGATCCTGCATGGAGCGAATGGCATCGATCAAGGCGTTGCACACATGATCCCCCATGAAGGAGACGAGGGAAGATATCCGTTTTCTGTCGTCGCTTCCAACAACCCGGTCGAGGGACGATTTTTCGTCGGTGGTACTCTGTCGTGTTTTACTGCTCAGCCATTTCAGCATCTGTATCATTCCTGTCATCCCGAGAGAGAAGTTCGAAAGCCATTCGCTCCCCCCGGTTGATTTCCATACAGGCTTTCGCCAGTTGGGTTCCTCTGGCCAGATAGGCCAGACCGCAATGTTCTCCGTACCCTCCGCTTCTAAAGATATCTCGTCGAATAAGGTCGTCCAGGTCTTTGAGTTTTTGATACCAGAGAGCTCCATCATCGGCCATACTAAGGTCTCCCAGGGCAAGAGCACCCATGGATGATCGGACGAGTTCGAAGAGAACATTGTCGTATTTTTTCTGAAGGGGTGTTTTTTCCTTCCCCGGGCACTTCCCTTGACGTTGTCGCAGGAGCAGGGGATAAAGTCCGTTGTTGAGGGCTTCTTTGATACTGTGGAGAGCCCCAAGGTCATAGGCTATTCTGGAGTAGGTCCGCGCTGCATGGTCTTTGCCCGAGATACCGATGGAGTCGAAGTACTCTGACGCAGCGAACCAGAGTTCGTCCGTTCCCTGTTTTAGACGTTCCAGTTCGTGGCCCCCCCCTCCTGCACTGAGAAGAAGCCGGGTTTCGGTTTCAAGGTATCCTGCCAGACGGGTGAGTTCACGATTTAAGAGAGAGAGAGCAAGCCCTGGGAAGTCTACAAGCTGCGTATCGAGATAGGCAGGCTCCCCCACGGCCTGTTCTTTTCGTTGAAAACCCCGTCGCAGGATGCCTTCCAACAAACCAACACACGGCAGGAGGATGAGTGCGTTGAGCCAGACAACGGCAAATTGAAGTCCCACACATTGAAGCTCTGTGGACAGAAAGGAAAGTATCGACAACAACGAGGGAACGGCCGCAGCCAAAGGGATAGCGATGATTACGCCAATGGCTTTGTAGAGAGCGGAGCCTATTCCCAGAAGAGCAGCGTTTTGCTTGCCCGATATACCAGCGAGAACGACGATGACAGCTGAGCCAAGGTGAGATCCCAGGACGACAGGGTATACAGCCTGAACAGGAAGAGACCCCGAACCAGCCAGGGCGATAGCCAGAGCCATGACGGCCGAGCTGCTTTGGAGAACGGATGCGGCAAGGAGGGAGACGATGCCCATGATCCAGGGCCGTGACCCCCCATAGGCTAAGATTTCTACGAATCGGGGATCGCTGACAAGTGGGTCCACCCCATTTTTAATGAGAAACATGCCGGTAAGCACGGTAGCGATACCCCGAAGAGCTAAAGTGATGTCCCGAGAGCGTCCTTGGGAGAGTCCCACCGCGAGATGGGTGAGCGCTAGAAGCCCAGGGGCCAGTGAGACGATAGGCAGCCCCAGGAGTATGGTGACGAAGGTTCCCCCGACGCTGGCCCCCATCATGACAACCAAAGAGCCCGCCAGCGAGAGCATACCGACATCGACAAGCCCAACGGCGAAGGAGGTAGCCACCGAGCTGCTCTGGGTGATCATTGAGAGCCCAAGTCCAAAGGCAAAGGCCATTGGTTTGTGGTCGGTGATCCGAACTATTTTCTTTTTGGTCGACAGTCCTATACACTTTCTAAATCCGTTGGAGGTGGCAGAAACACCCATGAGGAACAGGGCCAACCCTCCTGCGATCTGTGCCCAAGAAAAGAGGGATGTCATGGCTCACTACCTCCTTTGGTCGATATAACTCAAAATAAAAAGAATCCCTACGACGTCTCTGGCGAAAGCCCCTTTCGTCTCAGTGCCGGAACAAGAAGGAGGATGATCAATCCCCACAGAACCAGGCATATAGGACGGGTAAAGAAGATCGCTGGCGAGCCATGGGAGATGATCAGGGATTGGCCAAATCCCAGTTCAGCGACAGGACCCAGAATGAGCCCCAGAACCACTGCCCCTAAGGAGAACCCTGCCCTGTGGAGAAAGTACCCCCCGAGGCCAAAAGCTATCATGAGCCACACATCGAACATGCTGTTGCTGATAGCATAACTTCCAACTACCGAAAGAACCGCTATGGATGGTATCAGCACGGAATTGGGCACGGTAGCGACTTTGGCAAAGAACCGAGCAAAAGAGAGACCTAAAATCAGGAAACAGACGTTGGCCAGAAAAAGCGACAGGATGAAACCGTAGGTGACAGTTCCGAATCGGGTGAAGAGCTCGGGACCAGGGATCAGTCCCTGAATCATCAGTCCCCCCATAAGAGCGGCTGCTACGGAGTTCCCCGGTATACCCAGGGTGAGGAGAGGAACCAGAGACCCTCCGACACACCCGTTGTTGGCGCTCTCCGCTGCTGCCACCCCCTGAGGATTCCCGGTGCCAAAGGTTTGGGGTTCCCGTGAGATCTGCTTGGCGAAGTTGTACGAGATGAATGAGGCGATGGTGGCTCCGGCACCTGGGAGAATTCCCACCACGGTACCGATGAATCCGCCCCGGACGATGGTACCGCCAAGCCCTTTGGGCAGACGACTTGTACTGAGCCCCACCGGATCCGCCAGTTCCTGTACGATATGGCTGTCGGCAGTGAGCTCCAGGATCTGGCTTACGGAAAAGAGGCCGATGAGAGCCGGCATGAAGGAGACTCCCTCAAAAAGATCGACGATCCCACCGGTGAACCGAATGTACCCGTCGATGGGATCCATACCCACCGTAGCGATGACCAATCCCAGCACTCCGGAGATGAGACCTTTCAGGAGGTTACCCGAGGTGAGGGTGACGATGCTGGCCAAGCCCATGACAGCCAGAAGGAAATACTCAGGAGGGCCGAATCGCAGGGCGAAATGAGCGAGGATTGGAGCGAGGAGCAGCAGCGCAGCCGTGGATATGATACCGCCCCAGAAGCTGGCCACGGTGGCAACCGCTATGGCGGTGCCTCCTCTTCCCTGCCGGGTCATTGGATAGCCGTCAAATGCAGTGGCCGCAGCAGCCGGGGTCCCCGGCGTCGAGAGCAATATAGACGAAATAGCCCCACCGTACATGCCGCCACTGTAGACCCCTCCCATCATGGCCAGGCCAACCACCGGATCCATACCGAAGGTAACCGGGATGAGCAGCGCCACAGCCATGGTGGCGGTAAGCCCTGGAATGGCACCGATGACGATTCCTCCCAGGGTCCCTGAGAGGATCGCCAGGAGCACTTCAGGATGCGCAAGAGATCCCAGGGCGTTCAGAAGCATAGCCGACATGGTTCAGGCCCCCCATGATCCCGGGGGGACCGGAACCGAGAGAAAACGGACAAACACCAGGTAGACGAAACCCAATAGCCCCCCTATGCAGGCGAGAAGCCACAGAGGTTTTCGGAACCCCAAAGTCCATCCAAGAACAGCCATGAAGAGGGCACTGGCGAGAAAGAATCCGAGCCAGGACAAAACGAAAACATACAGGGCCACCGCACCGACGGTGCTCCAGAAGAACCAGGGACGAAGAAACCACGAGACGGTTCGATTATCTCCAGATCGCCCCGACTGGATGAGCAAGAGCAGACAAAGGCAGCCCAACACAGCGACGAGGAAGAGAACGTATCCTCTCGCAGAAGGGGCTCGATCAGGGATTGTTCGGGTTTGGAGAAACATGGCAGCCGCCAGGACAAGCCCGGCGGCACCACATAACGCATTCAGTCGTTTTCGGGTCATGACGAAGAACGGTGATCACCACGGGGCTGTCTTGAAAGCAGCGTCGGTTTTTTGCTTGAGTTCATTCAGATACTGACCGTAGAGCTTGTCATCCAGAACATCCAGGAGCAATTGGCCCTGAGCGGCTTTGATAAATTTTGGGTCTTTGAGCACCTCGTTAAAGGCATGAAGGAGTTTCTCCATGGCTGCCTGAGGAATTCCAGCGGGTGCAGCAAAACCCCGAGATGAGTCGGAGAGGACGTTGTATCCCAGTTCCAGAAAGGTAGGAATCTCCGCCAGATACGAGCGTCTTTTTCGGGTCATGATGCCCAGAATTCGAAGCTCTCCCGAGCGGACCTGAGCGTCCACCTGGGAGGCGTTCATGAAGGCCATATCAACGTGGCCCCCCATGAGAGCCGCCTTCTGTCCAGAGGATCCCTTGGATGGCACCGCGTTGAGCTTTATAGCAGCAGCTTCTTCAAACTGCCGACGGGCGAAGTCGTCGTCGCCGCCGGGGCCTGACGTGGAGCTTGTGAGGGCCCCCGGGTTAGCCTTGGCGTGATCCACAACATCCTTTAAGGTGGCGAAGGGACTGTCAGCCTTGACCACAAGGACTCCCGGATCGGTGACGACGTTAGCCAGGGGGGCAAAGCTATCCAGAGTATATTTGGCCCGCCCCGACGAAATATGGGCCACCACATGAGGGGTGTAGAGGCAACCGATGGTGTACCCGTCCTTTTTCACCCTGGCAATGGCCTCGAATCCTATCTGGCCGCCCGCCCCAGGCTTGTTGACGATAACCATGGACTGTCCCAGATACGGCTCTATAAACTGAGCCACCAGACGGGCCATGGTGTCGGTACCACCGCCCGCTTTAGACGGCACGATAATGGTAACCGGTTTCTCTGGATATGCCGCCCACGCACCGGTCCCTAACACTACTGTCATACACAGAGCCAAAACAATCGAACGTTTTCTCATAATTTCCCCCTCCTGTGATTTTTCTTAACAACAAGACTCTTTACGTCTGCGCACGTGCTGTACGTTATCATATCCTACCTGAAAATCTCCTCGTTGAGAAGGACCCCCATGACACCGTGACGAAGACCTGATGGGGAGACCTTGATGAGGTCAACCTCAAGGGTTTCGCAAATAGCCCGGAGGATACACGCTCCGGCCAGGATAATCTCAGCTCTGCCCGGGACGATGCCGGGAATATCGCGACGTGCCTCCAGAGGAGTTTTTCGGTAGAGCTGAATCTGTTCCTCAACGGCTGCCAGGGGGAGATCTCCCTCAACGCCAGCCACCGAGGCTACCGTCGTGACGTTGCCGCCGACGCCTATGACGAGGGACGATGTAACTGGTGTGCATATGTCGTTCCCGATCAGGATGGTTCGAATCCACCCAACGGCCTGATCGACCTGCTCCTGAGAGACGAGATCTCCTGAGAGTCTTTTTTCAGTCAAGATAACGGCTCCTACGTTCAGACTCAGGGTTCTCAGTCGTTCCTGACCCCGAAATAAGATGAACTCGGTGCTTCCTCCGCCAGTGTCAAAGAGCCAGCCCTGGGCGTTTTCGGGAATGATAGCCTGAGCTCCCAGGAAGGAGTAGAACCCCTCCTCATCACCAGAGAGGATATGAAGGGGACTTCCCGTACAGGTCTCGACCAGTTCAGCAAACTCCTGAGAGTTAGTAGCAGCCCTGATAGCCATGGTCCCAACTACCGTCGGACGATCCACTCCCCATGAAGAGAGCTCCTTCATAAACTCGGATATGGAGGACAGGGTTCGGGCCATAGCCTTCTCCTGGAGCCCTCCTGTTTCGGTCAGACCCTGGGCGATTCGGGTTATTTGGTTTCGATCGACAAGGCAGGTTACGGAACCGCTTTCGTCTTTTTCAGCAACCAGGTATTTGACCGAGTTAGAGCCTATTTCCACCAGGGCTTTTCTCTCTTTTTGGCTCACGAGGATCGTCTCCTTCGAGGACGTTTTTTTCGGCTGTGGTGCCAAGATGAGTCTTTAATTTTCCCCGTGCCGCTCTTTTCAGCATGTCTGTTTTTTTGTACGGTCTGTTTCGAAAGCCGTTTTTTTCGTCGCTCCACTACGTTCTGAGCCATTTTGAGGTTGAGTTCTGGAAGATCAACTTTTGTGGTCTCCATTTCCCGATATTTTTCCTCAAAGCCAAAGACCGTGGGGTCGATGTCCATGATGGCGTCTTCCACAGCGTCCATACCGGTGAATTTATATTCGTCGGGTAGTGAATTGTTGAATCGCTTGACCTTGAGCAGAGCCTGGAGACGGTTTCTTTCCCTGGGACCCAGGCGATCAGCCGCAGTAAGGCCGTCAGGATGTGTGTATTCGCCTTGCTTTCCCGTTCCCCAGAGGAAAAGCTCCGCCATCTCAAGGTTTTGTTCGGTCTCCATCTCACCGTACCACAGATCCGCCAGGATCGACCGAAATCGGTCTCTCTCGGAAGAAGGCACCCGATGTATGCTTTGATCGATAACGTCCATTGCCAGGCGGATATCTCCAAGGACCTGTCGATAGTTTTGTTCCGGCAATGAGCCAAAGGCCACGATCTCCGCCTCGGTCTCGACTGTTCGCCGTCTCTTCAGAATGGCCCCCACGTCCGGTTTAAGGGTGACGGCCGCTTCCTCCATCGCAGCATCGCTCAGAGTCTGGAACATCTCTCCCGTGGAGACCCCAAAGGACTCGGCGGGAGAGCCCTCCAGCCAGGTTACATAACCTTTTTCGAAGAGCCCTTTTCGTCCAGCCCGGCCAGCCATTTGAAGGAAGGCGTTTTTCGAAATGGGACGGCGGTCATGAAACGAGACCAACTGTCCGAATACGACTTTTTCCGCCGGAAGGTTGACACCCAACGCCAGAGCATCAGTACCAACGACGACGTCGATGATTCTTTCTCTGTAGGCTCGTTCGACCAAAAGCTTTTCCTTGGGAAGCAGGCTTCCGTGGTAGAGACCAACTCCTTTGAACATACACCGTCGAATACTGGAGACCTCCAGTATCCAGGCCAGATCCTCAAGACGATGTTTTCGGCTATCGTCGAATCGCAGGCGATGGTTGGCGATGAGATCGGCCACCTGTTGTGTGCCTTTCTGGGAAAAGACAAAGACCAGGGCATCTCGAATGTCCCGGGGGGTAACGGGCTCATCACAGAATTTCAATTCGGTTACACGGTAGGATGACTGAAACAGGGCGAAGGCCCTGTTCGTGACCCGCTCGAGGTAGGACTGAACCCTTTCGGCTCCACCGAAGGTGGCTGACATGACCAGAATGGGAACGTCGGGAGCCGTTTTTCTGATGCCATCGATGTAGGCACGGCTCCGGTCATTATCCCCGAAGATGTAGTGAAACTCGTCTATAACGAGCCGGAGTCCCGATGTTCCAGCGTATTTCAGGGCGTAGATTTCCTGGGTACAGCAGATAATGGAGGCTCCCGTGTTTTTTTTAAAATCTCCAGTCTCGATACCCACGTCAAATCCCATTCCGATAAGATCCATGTACCGCTCGTTACTCAGGGCTTTGATGGGAGCGGTGAAGATAACTTTTTCTCCAGCGGATGGCTGATGCCGAGCTCCGTCGGGATAGAACAGACCCGACCAGATATAGGCCACCCAGGTTTTTCCCGAGCCTGTCGGGGCGGAGAGGACGGCGTTGCGTCCCGCCGTTTCCCGAATCGCGCGTTCCTGCCACGAATAAAGCGTCCTCCCGGAGATTTCCTGAACTGTCTGCTGTACCTCCAACGTCACAGATGCCTCCTCCTCTTCCATCCTATTGTCATCCATTATAGCGGTTTGGTTCAAAAAACGTGTTCCACACAGGGATACATACGATACAATATTATATAGTAATCTACGAAGCGAGAACGTCAGTATGTGAAGGGGTGAAAGCGGTGTTGGGGGTTCCTGCTACGTATACGTTTGACCTGGAGCGATTTATGCCGAGGGAGCGTTTTGAGAGGATCAAGGAGTTTGTTCGGGACAAGGAGATGCCCTGTCTCGTGCTGGATATGAAGAACATAGAGAGACAGTTTGATACGTTGCAAACAGCTATGCCCTATGCCACTATTTATTACGCTATCAAGGCCAATCCTCACGAAGCTGTTCTGCGTATGCTCATCGACAGGGAATGTTGTTTTGATTTCGCCTCCATAGCTGAGATGGAGACTATTCTGAGGCTGGGAGCGAGACCGGATCGGCTGAGTTACGGCAACACGATTAAAAAATCGGAACACGTGGCCTGCGCCTACGCTCAGGGCGTTCGGATGTTCGCCACGGACTCGGAGGACGATCTTCGTCGCATCGCTCGCAAGGCTCCGGGATCTCGAGTGTTTTTTCGGCTGTTCATGGAGTGCAGTGGAGCCGATTGGGCACTCTCCAGAAAATTCGGTGCCCATCCCGATACGATCTATCAGCTGATACAGTTGGCTAAGGAGTTGGATGTTGACCCCTGGGGGCTGTCGTTTCACGTTGGGTCTCAGCAGAGAGATATCGGTCAGTGGGGAAGCGCCATTGCAAGCTGTCGATATCTCTTTGACGCAGCTCAGGAGGTCGGTGTACAGCTCAAGATGATCAACCTCGGCGGCGGTTTCCCCGCCAGGTATGTGCAACCCACGGTTCCCCTTGAGGTCTATACCAAGGAGATCACACGATTCCTCACGGAGGATTTTCCATCGGGCATGCCCGAAATTATCGCAGAACCTGGCCGATCTCTTGTGGGGAACGGGGGAGTTCTTGTAAGTCAGGTGATTCTCAAGTCCAAAAAGGACAATTACAACCCCTATAGCTGGCTCTACATGGATGTCGGGAAGTTCGGAGGGTTGTACGAGACCATCGACGAATCAATCAAATACCCCATCTACTCGGAGAAGGATGGACCAGCGGGAGAGTACATCCTGGCAGGGCCCACCTGCGACAGTATGGACGTGTTGTATGAACGGGAGAAGGTCCTCTTACCGCAGAACCTCGTTGAGGGGGATCGGCTGTATTTTCTATCAGCAGGGGCCTACGTGCATTCGTGTTCGCTCGAGTGTTTCAACGGTTTCAATCCACCGAAGGTGTACGTGTTCGACAAGGACTAAAGGACGTCTCTAAAAATCAAGCTTTTAAATACAGAGCAGCCCTTCTATCGGCAAAAGAGGTCGTGAAATAGAGGCAAGATGTCTGTTTTTACCGTGGTTTTTCTGTTTTTAAAATTGTCCTCAAGTTAAAAAAGAGACCTGCATCGAGCAAGGTCTCTTTTTTCTCTTTTATCCTGCGTCAATACGCCTTGGCAAAGACGGCCAGTCGGGCGTCGTCACGGCCGGTGTAGAAACACCGACCACGAAGTTCTCGATCGACCTGAGGGTAACAGCGAACAGTAGCACCGGTCATGTCCTTGATGGCCTGTTCGTCCCCGTCGTCCCCGGCAAAATACGCCCGAATGAAACCGCCCTTGGTCTCCAGGATTTTTTTGAACTCGCCCATGGAAGTGACCTCGTGGGTGTTGTCCAGACGGAAATTCAGTGCTCTGTCGTAGAGAGTGTCCTGAATCTCACCCAGGAGTTTCTGGACGATCTCGACGACGTTGTCCCAGGGGATATCGATTTTCTCGCCAGTGTCCCGACGAACAGCTCGAACCGTGCCGTTTTTCAGCTCAGCTTCGCCGAGTTCGAGACGGAGCGGGACCCCTTTTTGAAGGTGGTGAAAAAATCGATCACTTGGACGGATGTGAAACTGACGATCAACGGAAACTCGGTTGGGTCCCAATGAAGCGTTCAGGGACTCGGCCAGTTCCAGAGCCTTGGGCAGCAAACTCTCCTGGAGCAGGGGCTCGTCCTTGCTTATGGGAAGAAGTACCACCTTGATCGGAGCGATCCGAGGCGGCAGGATGAGACCGTCGTCGTCCGAGTGAGTCATTATGATGGCTCCGATGAGCCGGGTGGAGATGCCCCAGCTGGTGGTCCAGGCGTACTCCATCCTGGAGTTCTGATCCTGAAACTGAATATCGAAGGCTTTGGAGAAGTTCTGCCCCAGGAAATGACTGGTGCCAGCCTGAAGGGCTTTGGTGTCGCTCATCATGCTCTCGGTAGTGTAGGTCTCCTCAGCTCCAGGAAAACGTTCCCGTTCGGATTTGACCCCGGTGATGACCGGCAGAGCAAGGTCCTCAACCATTATTTTTCGGTAAATCTCCAACATTCTGACGGTCTCTTCCTCGGCTTCCTGTCTTGTCGCATGGGCCGTATGCCCCTCCTGCCAGAGAAATTCGGAGGTTCGAAGGAAAAGCCGGGGTCTTTTCTCCCAACGCATAACGCTGCACCACTGGTTGATCAGGATAGGCAGATCACGCCAGGACTGGATCCACTTACTGTACATATGTCCGATGACGGTTTCTGACGTCGGACGGACGACCAAGGGTTCCTCCAGCTCATCTCCACCAGCGTGGGTGACCACAGCGCACTCAGGAGAAAAGCCCTCGACATGTTGGGCTTCTTTGTCAAGGAACGAACTGGGGATGAGGACCGGGAAATACGCATTGACGTGACCGGTCTCCTTAAAAGCCCTGTCAAACACCGACTGAATCTCTTCCCAGATAGCGTAGCCAGTAGGTCGAATGACCATGCACCCTCGAACCGGAGCGTAATCCGCCAGTTCACCGACCTTGATGATGTCCAGATACCACTGAGAATAATCCTTTTGTCTTGGTGTTACGTTCCTTGCCATATGTATGCCTCCAGATACGGTAAAGGTTTTCTCGCCACTGATGCGAGGAGTGTATTCATTGTAGCAGATTCGATCATGGGAAAGGATGATGAATTGACCACCGAGGCTCACCTACGGTGAATCCAAAAGTCCAGTCATTGTATTCGCTGTAGACGGCCAAAAGTCGGGCCTTGATCAAACGAGACGGGATGGTAAAAGCGAGGCCTACTTCCCATGGGTCGTCAGTCAGGGTCGATGCGTCATTCCAAACGTATCCCTGACCTCCGAAAAGCTCGGTACTCCACGGAGAGTTCCCCGATCCCAAGCGGTATTTCATCCCCACACGCCACCAGGCAAACCGCTCGCCCCTCAAGGGGTGATCCATCAAACTGTAGAGTTCGCCTCGCCCGCCCAGGTAGGCTGCCTGCATGGCGAAACGAGGATCCTCGTTGCCCTCCATAAACCCGCCTTTGAGGAACACACGCCATGCCGGAGATATGGTGACGTTTAATTTACCATCCAAGCGATAGAGAAGCTCCTCTCCGTCGTCGGGGAACCAGGCTCCTAGATAAAGGGACGAACATCCTGACGGATCGTTATGCGGTTTTGGGCCCTCCCAGGCAAGGCGCACCGTGGGGCCCCAAGTCTCGACGGTACCGCCACCATCGGTTCGACTGCCCATTATACCCAGGCTCACTTGAGCTCGTTTCATAGTAAAACTCCGGGAGAGGGATATGTTCTGGAATTCCCATTTAGAAAAACGACCGTTGAGGGGGGATATGGAGAACCGTCCAGACTGAAGCCCCACCTCGTAAAAGCCCTGCTCCGCCGCAAAATGATAGGCAGCTCGAACGGCCCAATCTTCTCCGATGATGGCGTCCAGATTCAGGTAGTCTCCGTCGGAGGCGAGATCCATGAACGTTCCCCTGATGCCAAGCCAGCTCTGATTTGATAAATTTGTGGCGTAGCCGTCAAGGGCCAGACGATAGGCAGGCTCTCGATTGATCTTGAGAACCACGTCTACGCCGTCATCGTTCTTCACAAGACAGTAATCCACCGTTCGGACATCCTCTCGGGTTCGAATCCACTCGGCTCCGCGAACGATGGCCTCAGGATCGACGGGACGTCCCACCCACTCTTTAAAGCGGTTCTTGATCCTTCGAGCCAATCTTGAGGGAATTCCCTCCACTTGGACACGGGAGACCACCCGAAGGGCTGTCGTGGAGCGCTGCGGTGCTGGAGGTGCCGAGGCAGCCAAGTTTTGAATCATAGCGATATTATCCCTGGTGGCAATCTCGCCTATCCTGAAGATGTCCTGAACGTCGACATCGCCAAGAAGAGGGGCCATCCCCACATCGGGACGGATGGTCAGGTCGGCCAGAGCGGCTTCCCGATCGACGTTCTGTCTCGTCAGAATGGTGATGGTCTGGTCTATGACGTCTATCATGGTCCTCATCTCGTCGGAAGTTCGAAGCATACTGCTCACGTCCACTGCGATTATGGGATAACCAGGGAATATCTCCTTGGCAGTGGTCACCGGAAGGTTGGAGACGAGGCCTCCGTCCACGAGAAGTCGCCCCTCAACGGGCCACGGTTCGAAGAGACCGGGGATGGACATGGAGGCCCTCATAGCCGATGCCAAAGAGCCGTGGCGAAGGACGACCTTTTCTCCTGTGACCAAGTCGGTGGCCACAGCAGCAAAGGGAATGGGAAGTTCGTCAAACTGGACAACTGAGACTCGCGATGTGAGGCGAAGGAAAAGATTTAACGCACCAGCACCGGTCAAGGGCCCCTTCGGGCCGATAACCTTGCGATGAATATTCAAGTCAAGTTTTGGCATGAGGGGGGAGAGAGGCTCTTCCTTGAACAGGGTGTCTGCATCGTTATCGGTTCCCAAAGCAACCGATGCCAGGTCGGTTTTTCCCAGAAGATCCTCCAGTTCCTGAGGGGTATAGCCTGTTGCAGCAAGTCCTCCGATGATAGCCCCCATGCTGGTGCCCACGATCCCTGCGATCGGTATGTGGTTTTCAGAAAGGACCTTGAGAACTCCCACATGGGCCAAGCCCTTTGATCCCCCCCCCGACAGTGCCAGAACAACCGCACCCTGTCCAGCACATGAGGCTGTGGAGATGACAAGGCACAGAGCAAGGGCGAAAAGCATGCGGGCTGTGTTTTTCATATGGGACCTCCTTGTGTATTTGTCAATAAGGCACTTTATTATACACCGAAAGGATGGGGGGCCCCTTTGGTTTAAGAAGCCCCCCATCCTTATCAGAACGTACCCACGGTACTGGTGCTATATAGTGTTAAATGAAAGAACAAGATAGACTCGCCCTCTCGGGGTAACCTGAAAAGGCAAAGTGAAGTTGATGATATCCGACGACTGTGAAGGGACCGTTTTGATGCTGGCTCCCGATATAAGCTGAGGCGGGGTCACATCGATACCGGGCAAAGAGGCTTGTGTAAGGGCTCGCCCACTTATCATATTGGAGAGCTCCCCCACCACGCTCATGGCGATGGGGTCATCCATGTTCGGCTGAATCATCCCCCCGGACATCGACGTAACAGTACACGCAAAACCACCGTTGTCCAGCATGATGACTACCGTACCTTGAACGCCTTCGCCCACGATACCAATCAACGACGCACAACAGACGTTTTCGACGTTGACCCCCTTTGTGATCTGAGTTTTAATAAGCTCAACCTCTACGCCGACCTCCCCGGCTACAGAGATCAATGACGTTCCAAAGGTATTAACCAGGGTTGTCAGTTTCTGGTTGGACATTCTTCGTTCTCCTTATCATAATCTAAAACAGCTAACTTTCGCATTCCTCTTAAGGCAATGCAGTACGCAGCAAGATCGTCTATGGGACGAGGCGGGACTTGCACAGAGAGAGGGAGCAAGCGCCACCACCCCTTCGGGGGATGAAAATGCCAATAGAGTTTCCGAGCTTCGAGTGTCGAGCCGACCTCGTCGACAAGGACGACCTTAAAAGGCACAGACCACCCAGGTTCTACAAAATCTCGATAGCCCGTGCCGTTTCCGACGAACAAGATCCGTATATCTTGCTCAATCACTTCGTTAAGTGTACCCTCTAATGGCGGCTCGTCAAGTGCTGGAGTCGAGGTTCCCGAAAAGATCGAAAAAAAAACATCGTATCTATCTTTTTCCATGATACCAGAGCATCGGAGTGAGCCAGCAGTATCCACGACAGCCCAGCCAAATTTGAACCGCCCAGGATCCACAGCCAAATACACGGTTTTACCGATCTCCCAGGGTACTAGCCCACCGGGGATAGAGCCACATCCATTGTTCTGGATGGCGACGAATCTCCGCTCCCAGGCACCGGTTACATCGTACTAAAGCCTCTTTTATGCCGTGCTCGCTCAACGGTGACTGGGGAATAGGCAACGGAGGACAGATACGAATGTGAAAGTGTGTCCCCTCCCTCTGACGAATGGAGAATATCGGGACGATCTGAGCTCCCAGCTTGGAGGCCAGTTTGACCGGGCCGTATGGGGTGCTTGCTGGTGCCCCTAAAAAAGGGACGATCATTCCCCTACTCTTAGCGTCCTGGTCGAGAAGAATACAGAGGATCTCTCCCCGTCTGAGACACGAGAGGGCCATTTTAAGGTCAAAACCCTTGCCTATGCCCCGAATACCACATCGCTCCCTGATGTGTACTATGAAATCGGTGATTCGAGGGTCTCGTTGCTCGGCACCGACCGCATTCATAGGGTATCCACGAAAGCCAAGCCAGGCAGCAGCCATCTCCCAGTTGCCCAAGTGGGCGGAGAGAAGGATAACGCCCCTTCCCCGCTCAAGAGCCCGACGAAGATGCTTCTCCCCCTCGACCGTGACGAGATCATCAAGAGCCCCAACTGTTTGGGGGAGCCGGACGAATTCGGCCACAGACCGTCCATGGTTTTCGTAGGATTTTCGAACGATCACCCGAGCAAGAGTCGGCCCCACTCCGAGGATGCGAACACATCGAGCTTCCGCCCGGTCCACCCTTGCTTTGCTCAGAAACCAAACGAGACGCCCAAGCCACGCACCAAATCCAACCGCTATCCTGTGAGGCAAGCGACGAAAAAAGGCGCACAGTCCCTCAAGCAAGCGCCATTGTCTGTCTTTATGCATGAAATCTGCCCTTTCACGTTTTCTGACTGTCTTCAGTTTCCAATGCCCCTGATGGACAAGCGATTTTTTTCCGATATGATACAGATAGAGGATGTGACTGCTGCCTCCCATATTACGAGAGAAAGGGGCCTTTTTCATGTTCAAGAAGATATTATACCCAACGGATCTCTCAGAACGGTCAGAAAGGGACCTTCGATGGGTTTCTTCCCATCTCTATGAACCCGGTGAAGAATTTATCGTGGCCCACGGTGTCGATGTCGCAGTAGGTATGGAGACTCCTTCGGTGGTCTCTCAAGCCGGTATGCTTCTCCAGGAGCTCTGCGAGAGGGCCATTCCCCCGTCGGTGGCCTTTCAATGCCGAATCAGAGCAGGCGGCAGGGATGAGGCTGTCCCCGCTATAGCCAAAGAAGAGAACTGCTCCATGGTTATCGTGACGTCATCTCCAACGGCACCAGTGGTTCCCATCATACAGTCTCTGGCTATTCCGCAGCTTATCCTCCGGTGGGAGAACCTGCCAACCGTACCAGGAGAGCTTCTGAAAAGCGTCGTCGTCGCCACCGATCTTGAGGAAGAACGCACCACCTCGGTCTTACAAGGGCTTCGGTCTGTCCTGGCTGTCCTGGATAAAAGCGACCACCATCCCAGAATCACCGTTCTCCACGGTGTCCCAATGACGGAAACTCAAACAGCTCATCAGGTGTTCAACCAAGCGAGTAAAGCGCTGGAGCTTCTACGAATCGACGTCGAGAGCTGGAACGGGCAGGCCGAAAGCCAACTGGTCGGCGGACAGACAGAGGAAGAACTTCCCCAAGCCATTGTCGAGCTCAACACGTCCCTGCTGGTTCTGGGGCTCCCCTCCCGAGGAGACGTCTGGCAACTTCTTCTGAGTAATACCGCAGAGGCCCTCGTGGAACGGACTAAGTGCCCTATCCTCATTGTCCCCACCGATTAGAGTACACAAACACTCACGGTGTTTTCTCGTTCTCAACGGTCTCCTGAAAGGAATGGACCATGTTGCCGTAGTGTTCCCATATGACCTCGGCTGATCCCGGAGCATCATCGTACCATCGGTTCACCATGGCCCCATAGTCTTGGCCGCTTTTTTCCAAGTTTCTCGACATGAGGTCCGTGCCGACCCGAATGTTAAGTACAGGTTTGCAAAGGATTCGACGGGATGTGATCCGTGGATGGTCTTCCATAATCCATCGTTTGTTGTCTCCCCAGTCCAGGCCCATAAGACCGTACTGATCGCCCTTGCTGGAGGTCCAAACCAAGCGAGAACGCTGAATCATAACCGCTGCGATGAGAAATGGATCCACCCTGTATCGAAGGGAGGATCGGGAGACGTAGATCCCGTAGGTGCGCCCCCGTCGATGGCTGATGCCATCGTTGACCACATCGAAATATCTCGCGATCACGTTCTGGATTGAGGATCTCCACTCTTGGTTGAAGCATCGCATCTGGACAAAGCGCCCATACTGCTTCATGTCCGACGGATACTGTGGGGTTGCTGTTGTAACTGTGGAGAGGACAAAAAAAAACGTCACAGAGACCAGAAAGATGCGGAGAAAGCGAGAGGAAATCATCGTCCGGCTTTGCCTTGGTTAGCGACGGCTTCCTGAGCCCGACGGATTTCCTCGGCATCTCCCAGATAGTAATGGGTAATGGGTTTGAGTTTGTCGTCCAGTATGTAAATCAGAGGAACTCCCGTTGGTATGTTGAGGCTGGGGATGTCCTTGCTGTCGACGTCATCGAGATATTTGACAAGGGCCCTCAGACTGTTCCCATGAGCGGCGATGATGACTTTTTTCCCAGAGAGGATGGCCGGAGCCACATCCTCGAACCAATACGGAAGAAAACGCTCCACCGTGTCCTTTAGACACTCAGCTCGAGGGATATCTTCCTCGGTCATATCCGCATATCGAGGATCGTTTCCGGGATATCGAGGATCGTTCAGCTCCAGGGAGGGCGGGGGGACATCGTAGCTTCTTCTCCATAGTTTCACCTGCTCCTCGCCTCGTTCCTGGGCCATTTCAGACTTGTTGTATCCCTGCAACGCACCGTAATGCCGCTCGTTAAGTCGCCAAGAACGTTTGACGGGAATCCACATCAAATCCATCTCTTCCAACACGATCCACAGGGTTTTTATGGCTCTCTTGAGAGTTGATGTACAGGCTAAATCAAAGACATAGCCCTTCTCTGCCAGAAGCTGGCCGGCTCTGTGAGCTTCGGCCATACCGTTCTCGGATAGGGGAACGTCGGTCCAACCTGTGAATCGGTTTTCCTTGTTCCAGACGCTCTCCCCATGTCGGAGCAAAACCAACGTATGCACGGTATATCTCCCCCTTTCTTGTCATTTTCCATAGAGGCACCTCTCAAAACCTGCCTCTGAGTCTCCCAACCTCAGGTCGTTCCGCCAGAGCTCTGTCTCGCCCCAGTCGATACTTCACGATGGCGGGTCAGAAATACGACTCTCGAAAAACGAGTTTCTGAGATTTTAGAGGTTCCCATAATTATACACCACTACCGAGATGTGTTATGGCCAGACACGGCCAGTTCGATATCCCTCCAGGTCCACCATGATCCGATGAAAATCATAAGGGGATAATATCTCCAGAATTCGACCCCGTGGGACGATCTGAGTCTCCCCTATTTCCGGGGGAAATTCAAGACAGACAGCTCCGGCCCATGCCCGCAATCGAACGTCAAATCCGGCGTTTTGCAGATCCCGCTCGGCGTTGCCGACCTTTTGAGCTTCCTGAGGATCGAGCTCGCTCCCCACGGGAAAACGAGTCGCCAGGCAGGCCGTAGCCGAACTGTTCCACCATGGAATTTCAAGCTCTCTGGCCAGAGCCCGAACACCTGCCTTGGACAGTCCTGCCAGAGCCAGAGGACTGAATACAGGATACCGGGCAAGAACGCGGTTTCCAGCTCTGGTTGGATCCCGAAGGTCGTCTGCATTAGTACCGTCCACCAGGGTGGCGATGCCCTCTGTCTCGCAGAAGTGAATCAGGGCCTGTATCCGAAGCTCCTTACAGATGGCACACCGATCTTCATGGTTGGAGACCACCAGAGGGGCGCTCATCTCAGGGCCGGTAATCAGAATGTAGGGAACGTCTAAGGCTCGGCTTAGAATCTCGGCCCGCTCTCGTTCTTCCTGAGGATGAAGAAAAGAATCGAAGATAACAGCCCGCAGGGAGCCCTGAGGCATGACCCCAGCCAAAAGAGCCAAAACCGCCGAGCTGTCTACCCCTCCAGAAAGGGAGACGGTTGCCGACGATAGTTCCAAGATTTGAGACGCTATCGATTCGGGAAAAAATTGGCGAAGGATCGTTTTGTTTCCGGGTTTCATTGGCTCTGACGGGCAATCATCGCGGCGGTACATCCGGCTCCGAGGCCATTGTCTATATTGACGACCACCACGCCGGTAGCGCAGGAGTTGATCATGGTCAACAGGGCCGAGAGTCCCCCGAAATTGGCTCCATAACCAACGCTCGTGGGGACAGCGATAACAGGACAGGACACGAGACCTGCGACAACGCTGGGAAGAGCTCCCTCCATTCCTGCCACAGCAATGATAACCCGAGAGGCCATCAGAGTCTCCACATGAGCCAGCAATCGGTGAACCCCAGCAACACCTATGTCGTATAACCGAGTGACCGTACAATTGAGGTATTCGGCGGTCAAGGCGGCTTCCTCCGCAACGGGAATATCGCTGCTTCCGGCAGCGACGACGGTTACGCCAACTGAGGAGGCGTCATCCTCTTCTTCCCGAACAAGGGCGGCCAAGGATCCCCTGGGATGATACCGGATATCGGGCAGCAACTTGGCGAGAAGCTCGACTTGTTCCTCCCGAATCCGGGAAAAAAGGAAGGTCCCCTGACGTTCAGTCAAGGCTTCAGCAATGGATTCAAGCTGAGCATCGCTCTTGCCAGGACAGTAGACAATTTCGGCTATGCCCCGACGGAGGAGGCGATGGTGATCGAATTTCACATCACCCAGATCCTGAAATGGTTCGATCTTGATCTTATCCACAAAATCCTTCGGAGAAAGCTCCCCTGTCTTGAGGGATTGGGCAAGTCGTAAGAGTTCTTTTGCATCCATGAACGTCATCCCTTTATCGTTTAAATCCTGATACAAACAAAAAGCCCGTCCTGAGGGACGGGCACGTTGCTCTTATGTTACTTAGCGTAGTACTCGACGACGATCTGCTCGTCAGCGATGGTAGGAATTTCCTGGCGTTCAGGAAGTCGTTCGATCTTTCCTGCCATGCCGTTAAGAGTAAGCCACGCAGGCTTGGAGACCGCAGCAGCAACTTCCGCGTTCTCACGCAGGACCTTCATCTCACGGCTTTTCTCCACGACAGCTATCTCATCTCCTGGGTATACCATAGCACTGGGAATATCAAGCTTCCTGCCATTAACCGTAAAATGACCATGGCGGACGAGCTGTCTGGCCTGAGGTCTGGTGGAGCACAGACCAAGACGATAGACCACATTATCCAGCCGAGACTCCAGAAGAACTAACATATTATGACCGGTAACACCGCCCTGTTTCTTGGCCTTGGCATAGACCGCCCGAAGCTGTTTCTCGCTGACCCCGTAAGCAAATCGGATCTTCTGTTTTTCGAGAAGCTGCTGCCCATAGATGGATAACTTGGCGGGGCGACGCTTGCTGTTCCCAGAAGCTGCGCTTTTCTTGGCTAGAAGCTTGTCGTATTTACTGTTTCCAAAGACGTTCACACCAAAACGACGTACCATCTTCCCCTTAGGGAGGTTTTTTCTGTTCGTATTCTTCGACATACCGAGCTCTCCTCATTTGTGGACTGGGTGACGGCAGTCCAGCAGCCTGTGTATCTCAGGGTACGATACGAAGTTTCAATCGTTTTGTCAAGGCTTATCCTGAGTTTTACTTGAACTTGACCGTAATTTTCTCTCGAAGACGAGAAAGCTCGTGAGCAAGATACGACGCCTGAAGGGCATCCCTGACCCTGTCTTGCACGAACTCGAACGGGAGGACTTGCTGGCCTTGATATTCCAGAACACGAACAACTAAGACCGAGCCATCAGGAAGAATCACCGGTGGGATGTCCCCCATACGGAGTTCCTGGAAGAACGCTTTTTGAAGGGGTACTGGGGTATCCTCAAAGGAGTACCAACGAGGCTTAAGCCCCTTTTCTCTTCCCCGGTAGAGGATCGCTTCATCCCGATCGGCACAAAGTCGAACGAGCGCACGAACCCGTTTGGGAGCTAGGTATTTCTGGGTATTGGATTCGTAAAACCGCAATAGAGCTGGGGTATGGGTATCCCACCCTAAGGCCAGGCGGTCTACGTAGGCTTTGGCCAGGGTGTTGACCGTGTCCCATCTGGTCTGACGAAGGACATCTTCGTTGAAGGCTAGTCCCTTAAGACGAGCTGCCTCAGAAAGAATAACGACATCCCCTACGTAGGTTAAAAATGACCGCCGCTGAGACGGAGAGAGATCATCAAGAGCCAAGGCAGCGATGGTACGATCACTGCCCATCCTTTTGGAGAGGATGTAGATCAGATCATCCCTGGAGATGTCCACATTGGAGGCACGCAATGAACTGACAGCCACAGCCTGCCCCGCATTGAAGACGGAGAGGAGAAGTACCACAAGCCATAGTGTTCGGAGAAAACGCAAAAAACTCTCTCCTTTTTGTACAGATAACACCCGTAGCAGAGCCACAGGAGGCCCAGAAAAGATCTTATTGACCTTTGATTCTATCCGACCCTGTTTTAATACCAAGAGCGACAAGGTCCTTGTTCTGCAAAATATCCCACCTGGAATTCAAGACCACCAGGAATACAGCCGAGTAGCCATCGACCTTCCAGGTCTCTATACTTTCTTCAAAGGCTGAATAGACGGTCTTCAGTTGTTCGAGTCCTGTGTTCCCCTTTTTCATGGCTGTGAGGAATACACGAACGTCGTTCATCGTCGAGATCTCAGCAGCCTGAAGGATACGGAAAAGGTCATCCAGGCTGTCGTCCAAGTCAGAGGGTCCGGGAATGTACACGGGGAAGCCCACATCCTGAGCGTTTTCGATCCATTCGGTGTAGACAGCCTCGTCGTTCTCCATAAAGATACGTTTCAGCCCTTCTCGGGAGAGGTTTTCCTGTTCTTGAGGCGACTCCGATTCAAAAATGGGGGCACCCTGCTCCGGTGCTACCGGAACAGATAGACTCTGAGCGGTTTCACGAAGATAGTGAAAATCCTCGTCAGCCTCCTCCAACAAGGCACTGACCCGAGAAAGTTTTCTCTTAAGCTTACCCTTGGTGACCGCATCGGTCACGCCAGCAATCTCGGGACTGATGGCGGCCCATGCCTCCTGAAGCATCGTTCGAACCTGAACGTGAAGCTTAAGATCCCGGTATTTCTCCCATTCCTTCAAACCGCTTCGGTCGGACTTCAAGGACACATCGTACACGATGGACCGATATCCGAAGAGATCAGGATCCTCCAAGTCCTTGCTGGTCGTAGACCGAGGCAAATCGATCAAAAACTCCTCCTGGATGGTCTTCTCGACCATCGCGACATCGCTGGGAAAATAGAGGAGGATCTTGACGGTAGCCAGATCGGAAATGTCCTTAAAGGGGTCGGCGGGAAGAGACGTCCTGCTCCCCGACAAATCCTTCAGGAATTTTTCCGGGGACTTGGCCCAGCCATTCAAGGCGTAGACGTTCACCCCTTCTCGTTCGATAAGATCCTGAATGAGGTTTTTCATCCTGCGGACGAATTCCTGATATATAGAATACCTCTCTATATATTGGATTCCCCATTCTTCAATTTTTTGGGACTGCATCCTGCAACCACCACCTGTGCTCAATATTGACCTAGATTCGTCCTGCCACCGAGGTTCCCAGTAAAGTATAGATGAAAAAGAGGATATTGGGAATACTATTCCCTAAAGCTTTCGAGAAGAGACTTCCCGTAAACTCCTGATAAAGGGCTCCTCCGGTGCCAGTATCTCAGCTTTTCTAAGAAGGGCCAGTCCATCGACGCTCCTGCCTATACTCAGCATCCCGTGAGCTTCCATAGCAAGCGCCATAGCCCGTGTTGATCGATCCGATGGCTTAGGGGCCTGGTGCCCCCAAAGAGCCACGTATCCTATGTACAGTGCTCGATAGGGCTCGTTGACCTGAACTGCCCGCTCCACCGATAAATAGATATTCAGGGGCAGAACTGGTGGTTCCACTCCGGGGATTGTCAAAGCCTCGTCGGAACTGTAGAGGACAATTCGTTCATCCAACTCGCTCAGAGGCTTCCATCCTATATCCCAACTCTGGAGGGGGACTTGGACGATAGAAGTGGGAGGCTCCACGTTCTCAAGTTGTCCATCGCCATGGAGGAGTCCATGTTGAAGGACTGCCAGGGCGTCACGGTCACGGCCAATAGCATCATAACTATAGGCTGTCTCAGCCAGAAGCCAAGGCTGATTACCGTTCAGGGCGAGGGCCCTCTCGAGAAACAGCAAAGCCTCACGAAACCGCCCCGAACGATTGTAGTCCTGAGCCAGCCGATAGAGAACCTGTACACCGTCGCTACGTTTCACGAGAGCTCTCAGCGGGGCTGCGTCTCTTTTATCGATAGGACGCGATGTCCGAAGAAGCTCCTTGAAATGGACCTCCTCCGGCGATAGAGGACTTTGAGGAGTTTCCTTTTTTTGAGCCAACCTACGTGTCTTCGAGACCGCCGGTTGAGATCTCTGTTTCGGGGAACGAGGCAGCTGAACTTGCTCCGTGGATCGTTTTTCCTCCTTGATCTTCTCAGAAGATACGATTATCGCAAGCTCTTCCTTCAGATTTTTCCCACTCAAGAGATCGGGGGATCCTGTCCTGTCCTGAACTGAAATGTCTGAAACCACAAGAGTCCAGCCCACATCCTCTGAACAAGGGAGAGCGTCCATGGAGATCCCTTTGTCGGAGGAAACGGGCACGAAAGGGGCACTCGCGATGTTTTTTATAGAGGGGAGCTCAGGCCCGACGGAGAGAGGAAGCTCCACGATTGATTCCTCAGATATCGGGACCTCAAAAGATGTCACATCATCGGAGATAACGACGGCCATGTCTGGAGAGATGTCGGGCTTGGAGGCTCCATTATGCAAACGGATTCTGGTCAGGGCCAGGAGAGTTTCCTTATCATCAGGCTTAAATCGCAGGACTTCTTTGTAGCTCTTCTCTGCCTGGTTGACGGACCCGAGATACATGAGGACGTCCCCAATGCGACGGTGAAGGTCGAAGTTCTCGGGGTCCAAACTCAGGGCACTATAGAAAGCATCCAAAGCCTCGGCACTTCGTCCCATACGAATCAAGGCCTCACCTTTTTTGATCGAAGCGTCCATTGGCAACGACATCCGTTGTTCGACCTGATCGTAGAGGGTCAGAGCATCTTTATACTCCCCCTTAAGAAAGGCTTGATCAGCCTTTTCCAAACGTTTTTGAGGAGAAGTATGGAATAGAAATGCTGCGACAGCAGCAACCAAAAGAAGCCCCCCTCCAAGCACAAGACGGCGTCTCCTCGTCGAAAAGGGGCTGGATTGTTCAGGGGGCCTTCCCTCTAATGGAATGGTTTCCGAACGAATCTCATCGGGACGTCCCAAGAAGGATGAGTCTTCTGGTTCATCGCGAGAGGAGAAGACGTCGCCACCAGGAGATACCTCGCCCTGGAACAAGAGCTGTTCCTCCTGAATTCCCACTTGATCAGGGGGAACGGCAAGCACTTTTTTCCCGAGGGAGGAGAGATCCTGCGACAATTCTTGAGATTCTGCTGAACTGGCCGAGTCCTCCTGAACAGGAGACACGAAAGAATCACCAGGATCCCGAAACTGATCGAAGGTTGCTTGGGGCTCAGGTTTAGGGACAACGGAAGCCCCTTCACGGAGAAAATCTATGGACGAGACGGGCACCGAAGGGAGCTCCTCAAAAAAGGGACGTTCGACAACAGGAAGCCCCATATCCGACGGATTCACCGTAGGCTGAGAGTCTCGAAGCCAAGCCTCCAGTTTTTTCTCCAAAAAGGTCACCTCCACATAGGTACGACTCGAACTGAAGATTATTCTAACACAAGGTCAGGCTCATTCGCCATGAATAGACGATCTTTATGATACCATTTGCCCATATGGACACAAAAACAGAGGAGGTTTATCCGTGAATCGATTCGTTCTACGTTTGACCATCGGAGTTTTGGTCCTTTTTCATGTGACGATAAGTTCTCTGGAAGCCAAGACGGTCTCCAGAGCCGAGGCCCTGTCCAAAATCGTGAGAGCTTTGTCTTTGCCCTTGGTACAGGGAACGAGAATATCCGACGTTCCATCGAATCATGCGCACGTACAGGCCATCGAATCGGCCTTCGCCATGGGGATTCTCTTTCCCTCTGATCGATTCTATCCCGATATCGCCATAAGCCGAGCCGAAGCTCTGGCCTTTGCCTTCAAAGCTATAGGCTGGGGACATGAGAGCGATCTGCTACGTACCCTTGATCCAACGGAATCAGATTTACCTCCCTACTTGGTACCTTTCGTAACCCTGGCTAAAGAAAGCTGGCCCAGCCTTCCAAAGACTTTTACCGCAGCACCAGGCAAAAATCTCACGAAGCAGGATCTGGACGATCTCGCTTCCTGGCTTGGAAAGTGTATGAGCTCAGGAATCCGATGGGAAAGGCGCATCGATCAATCAGGGCTGACTCTACTCCTCCATAGAGAAGGGGTAGGGCGCCCCTCCAAAGGATGGGCGGTTACCGTAACAGAGACGGTTATGAAAAACGAGGCAGAGATCTTGGCTCAGCGTTTTCGCTCACAAGGCCAGCCGTGTTATCTAGAGCGAGATAGCTGTACCATCTCAGTTCGTCTCGGCCCCTATAACAGTTACGTGGAGGCATGGCTCGCCGTACGGACTCTTCCATCAAAGTATAGATCGAGCTCAATCGTGCCAGTGGGAGGAGGAAGTAACGCCCTTTTCTGGGCCGCAGTGGTAGCTCCGGCCTCTAAAGCAAGCATCGTAACGGCCCCGGCCATCGGAGCCCTCACACTTCCTCTCAGCGTCATCGCCGAACAATCAGCAGCGTTGGCCGCTGTTAACGCTGGCTTTTTTTGGAAGGGACGGCCCGTCGGAGCGCTCGTCGTCAATGGGACGCCAGTTTCAGCTCCGTATAAAGATCGCTCAGCCATTGGCTGGAATCAAGAGGGGGAGGTGTCTTTCGGCAGTGGAAACTACGTTTTAAAGGCCAAGACGCCTTACGGAGAGGTTCTCGTGCCCTCGATAAACAGTTCGGTCAAGGAGGGCTTCCTCGGGTTCTTCACTCCACACTTTGGCCAATTCGCCACCAAAATAAAGGGGCAGGGGACCGAAATCCTCCTGGAAAAAGGTCACGTGTTGGCCTCCAGACAGAGTGTGAGGTCAAACCATTTTATGGAACCGAACCAGAACCTTCTCTTTTTAAAAACCAAAGCATTAGGGCCTTTCGCAAGCGCCAAAAGTGTTGATATGAAAATCGAATGGAAGGATCCCAACATGAAAGAGGCCGACCAGGTTATTCAGGCCGGCCCACTTTTATTGGGAAGTTCGAGAGGTTTGTCAGGCGAGTGGTTTTCCCAATCTCTTCTGGAAAAACGCCACCCTCGAACCCTCGTCGGATGGGATACAAAACACCTTTGGTGGCTTGTGATAGACGGACGATCATCGTGGCACAGCCTGGGGCTGACCCTGCCGGAAGCTGGGTATCTGATGAGACAGCTGGGCCTTTCTGATGCGCTGAACCTGGACGGTGGTGGATCGAGCCAGCTTTGGTGGAACGGCATCACCGTCAATAGCCCCTCAGAGGGACGGGAACGACCTTTGCCATACGCCGTCGTTTTCCGATAGCTAGTCTTTAGAACAGCTCTCGGCTTTGGGGTGAACACATCGAAACGAGAGCCGTCCCCGGGCTGCCCCCACTCGGGCCCTTCCCCCTTCAACGAGCCGACCATCCAAAATCATATCGGTAAGAGAGTCTTCCAGAAACCGTTGGAGGGTCCGTCTGAGGGGGCGTGCACCATATTGAGGCTGATATCCCTGTTCCAGAAGAAAATCCTTCGCCTTGGCTGATACGCTCAGGTGGATGCCCTTCTCGGAGAGGCGAGCTCGAACATCGTCCAGCATGACATCCACGATAGCCAGCATCTCGTGTTTACTCAACGGAGTGAAGATAACTTGTTCATCGATTCGATTCAGGAACTCGGGTTGAAATGCCTTGCGCACCTCCTCGTCGATGCCCTTTGTCACGTTGCTCCAGTCGGAAAATCCCTCTGTGTTTTCGGCGGAAAAACCGAAACCCTGGCGTTTAACGATGTTTCGGGCCCCTATGTTGCTGGTCATTATGACGACGGTGTTTCGAAAATCTACCGCCTGCCCTTGACCATCGGTCAAGCGCCCGTCCTCCAGGATCTGAAGCAAGATGTTGAATACGTCCGGGCTGGCTTTCTCCACCTCATCAAAAAGGATTACCGAATAGGGACGACGCCGCACTCGTTCGGTCAATTTGCCGCCGCTTTCATGTCCTACGTATCCTGGAGGGGCCCCAATTAGTTTAGAGACCTCATGACGTTCCATAAACTCGCTCATATCCAGGGTTATCAACGAATCCTCCGATCCAAAGAGAAACTCGGCCAGTGCCCTTGCCATCTCGGTTTTTCCGACTCCCGTAGGCCCCAGGAACAGAAAGCTTCCCACCGGACGTCTGGGATTCTTGAGCCCTCCCCGAGCTCGACGTATAGCCCGGGCCACAGCGGTCACTGCGGCATCTTGCCCGATCAGACGGTGATGGAGTTCCTCCTCCATGCGAATCAGCCGCTGAGACTCAGCCTCAGTCAGTTGCTGGACGGGGATCCCTGTCCACTCGGAGACGACTTTAGCCACATCGTCCTCGGTAAGAACCGGTACGGTTTTGCTCTGTATAACAACCCAGTCTCGACGGGATCGTTCCAGGTCATCAGCGACAGCCCTTTCATGATCCCGAAGGGCAGCAGCCTTCTCGAATGCCTGAGAATTAACCGCTAATTCCTTCTCTTTGCGAATACGATCAAGCTTGTTCTCTATCTCCCTCAGAGTTTCGGGAAGTTCCATGGTGTCAAGACGTACACGGGCAGCCGACTCGTCTATCAGGTCGATACTCTTATCGGGAAGAAACCGGTCGGTGATATATCGCGATGAGAATCGAACAGCGGCCTCCAGGGCTTGATCGGTTATGGTTACCTTGTGGTGGGATTCATAACGATCTCGAAGGCCCTCCATGATCCGGATGGCGTCGTCCCAGGTCGGCTCATCCACCTTGACGGGCTGAAAGCGACGCTCAAGGGCGGCATCCTTTTCGATGTGGCGGCGATACTCCTCCAATGTCGTGGCTCCAACGACTTGAAACTCTCCCCGAGCAAGGCTCGGCTTGAGGATGTTGGCCGCATCGATGGCTCCCTCTGCCCCGCCAGCCCCCACGATGGTGTGAATCTCATCGATAAACAGCACGACATCTTGACATTCTCGAAGTTCAATGACCAATTTTCGCATCCGTTCCTCAAATTCTCCTCGGTATTTGGTCCCAGCAACCAGATTCCCCATGTTAAGCTGAATAACCCGCTTGTCCCGAAGGCCTTCGGGAATGTCTCCAAGCAGAATTTTTTGAGCGAGGCCCTCCACTATGGCCGTTTTTCCTACTCCAGGATCACCGATAAGAACTGGATTGTTCTTGGTACGACGGGAGAGGACCTGGATGACCCTCCGAATCTCTTTAGCTCGACCGACGACAGGGTCAAGCTCCCCCTTCCCCGCCATCTCCGTCAGATCCATTCCCGATTGATCCAGAATGGGAGTTCGGTTTCGAGCTTTTTTCTCCTTGAAGCTGGCGGCAACGCTGTCGGTGCCTCCTCCCGATATAAACCGCAAAATCTCAGTTTTACCGTATTCAGGTTCAAGCCCCATAGAACGAAGCACCTGGACTGCCAGCCCATTACCCTCCGCGAAAAGCCCTAATAGCATGTGTTCAGTACCCACATAATTGATGCCCATATCCCGAGCCTCGCGAATGGAGAGGTCCAGAACCCGCTTTGCCCGAGGACTTAAAGGAAGATCCTTAGGAATCTCAATGGGATCATTCAGGGAGACACTGGACTCTAAAGCAGCGATCAGGTCGTTCAGGGAGATACCGACGGACGTCAAAATTTGAGCGGCCATGCCACCTTGCTCCATCGCCAGTCCTATAAGGAGGTGCTCCGTTCCGATGATCTCGTGTCCCATCCTAAGAGCTTCCCGATGAGCCAGCTGAATGACTTTTTTACTTCTTTCTGTAAAAAACTGCCACATGGACTTTCCTCCGTTATGACAGGACAAGGCTTCGGAGCATTCTCTTGAGGAGTTCCGCCTGAAGGGCGTTCCGTTTATACTGAGAAATGTCGAAGACCGATTCACCCATATCGCTCACATGTCGAAGAGCCACCTCGATAAGGAGACGCTCTCTCAGATTCAACAAACCTCTGGACTGGAGCGATATAAGAAGCCGGCGTGCTTCCTGCTCGGTGATCACATCGCCCACCAGATTTTCCAGATGGCGCACTCGATCCTCAGGCATGTCATAACAAATCCGAAGGATACGGATATATCCATGGCCTCCTCTTTGACTCTCGATCAGGTATCCTCGCTCGGGAGTAAAGCGACTTCGAAGCACGTAATTTATCTGACTGGGAACACAACCAAAACGTTCGGCAAGTTCCTTACGACGAAGAGATATGCCGTCCTCGTCGTTTTCCTCAATAAGTTCGATGATATGACTTTCTATGACCTCGGTGAGACTTCTCACGCCTATCTCCCCTTATCCACTCAAATGATGAACGGAGTTATCATACTGCATTGGTCAAAAATAGTCAACATCTCCCCTTAAAACCACAGTTCTCTACCTTTTCCTCCTGACCGGCTACAATTCGCCTCAGGTTGCTTCTATGCCTCCAGGTAGAGAGAAGGGAGAGGAAAAGGCCGGCCCAACCAAGTGAAGGGGAGATCAAAAACAAAAACAGGGCCATGGCATACAGGGAGCCCACGGAAGCCAGGGAGACGTACCTGGTAATCCGAAGCAATCCCCACCAGACCATTCCCGCCAGAGGTATCGCTATCATAGAACCCCACGGAGCCGAGAAGAACAGGGTACCATACGTTGTGGATACTCCCTTGCCCCCTCGGAAACCCAACCAGACTGGGTAGTTATGCCCAAAAACCGAGGCTACAGCGACCAAAGCGACGAGAGTATCGGAGCCCCCCCAGTATCCGACCATCAGGACCGCGAAGCCCCCCTTCAACATGTCGGTGAGAGCAACGATAACAGCCCATCGTCTCCCCATGAGACGCCCCAGATTGGTGGCCCCGACGTTTCCCGACCCCAGAGTTCGAATATCAACACCTCGGAAGCGGGAGGCCACAACATAAGCCGTTGGGAAAGAGCCAGCCAAATATCCCAGAATGAGCCAAAGAAGATAGTTGAATATCATAATCGTTCATTCCTCTTTTTTCTAAAGGCATAGGCATCGGCAATCCGAACGCCTTGCTCTGTGACAAAAGCCGAATCAATATCCAGAAGAAGCAGTTCTGGCTCGGAAGATGCAAGGATCGATATTTTAACGACCTCGTGAGCTAACGAGCGAAAATCAAGAGATTCTCTCCCTCTCAAACCGGAAAAAAGCCGATATCCCTTCAAGCTTTCGACCATGCTCAAGGCTTCCTGAAAGTCCACGGGGACGAGGCGGAGAGCCAGGTCCTTCGTCACATCGTACAGAGCCCCTCCAAGGCCGACTGCGACTACGGGACCAAAAACAGGATCTCGCTTGACGCCGATCATGCATTCGATCCCCTCCTCCACCATCTCCTGGACCAACACTCCGTCAATGACAGCATCAGGACAGGATCGATGGGCCCGTTCCAGGATCCGGCCATAGGCGTTTTGCAACTCCTCCTCTGTCCGGAGATCAAGAGCAATCCCCCGAGCAGCCTTCTTACTGAAGATATCGGTGGAGACAACCTTGATGACCACCGGATATCCCAACGTTGTGCCGGCCTCCAGGACTTCCTCCAGAGAACGACAGAATTTTTGACGAACCAAAGAAAGACCGTAAGCATCGATGAGACGTGTCGCATCATGCTCGTTCAGGTTCTGGGGAAAGGCCTTCAGAACAGGCTGTGTAGTGGAAGTTCCTTGACGAACCGGGGGTACCGGTGCTTTGAAGGCGTTCAGGTAGGCGGCCACAGCCCGAGCACATCGTCGAGGGCTTTCAAAAAAGGGCACCCCGCATTGAGAGCATGTCGAGAGCTTTAGGAGAGCGGAAAGGGACCAACAGAGTACAGGTTTTTTCAGGGTACAGCTCATCCGTCGTATCGAATCCTCTACGTTTTCAGATAACGGCGAAGGCAAAGCGGGGATGGCCAGAATAAGAATGTCGGCATCGTCTCCACGATCCAAAGCATATACAAGCTCTTCCAGAACACTCGACGTGTTCGATGTCCTTCGAGATGTAGAAACCATAAGAGATTGAGGAGTATCAGCAGCGAGAAGATGAAGAGATCGTTCGACATCCCTGGGCAATACCGCTATCGTCAGTCCTGCCGAGACACAAGCTCTTGAGAGCAGGGTACCCATGCCGTCCGAAAGGGGAAGAAGCGCCACAGCACCTCGTGGTTGAGGTCGAGGAAGACGCTCGACCACGAGACAAAGATCAAGCAGATCCTCCACGTCCTCCAGAAGAATCAGTCCGAATTGATCAGCGATAGTTCGCCATACCCCGTCGTCCGTGGTCAACGCCGTGTCTGATACATCTCCATGTCCTCGGAGAACGGCGAGAGGGACGCCTCTGTCATGGGCTTCCCGAGCCATGTCGAGGAAAGCGGAGCCCTCCGAAAGAGTCTCGATGCAGACCACGAGAAGATTTATTTCGCCGTTTTTCAGAAGCCACCGACCGATCCAAGCCGTCGTTTTATCGAATGGTATACCCGTGGTAATCCCGTATCTAAAGGGTATTCCGGCTGATGCCGCAGCGGCCATGATTGAGACTCCAACGGAGCCGTTTTGGGAGATACACCCGATTCTCGACGAGCTCTCTAAAGGAAATTCGGGAAGAGCTCCATTACTCACGATCATTAAATCGGTGATAAGCGAAAACCCAAGAGGCAGAGGGCCGAAGATACCTGTCCTTAGCACCTCGATGCCCTCAGTGAGCAAAAAAATCCAGGGGATTTTTTTCCGACAGCAGACCTCCAGTATGACATCGGACGCCTCTACCACAAATGCGACGTCAGGGACCTGCGACGAGCTCTCGAATTCTTCGATCTCATCTGTCCCCCAAGCAGATAAAGAAGAAGAGATCTCTCCCCTTTGAGAAATCCGCACACCTTCAGATGTGTTACCTCCCAAAATGACAAGGTTTTCAGGATGGAAGAGTCGCTCTACATCTGGTACAGCAACGAAAAAGGTTTCAGTCCATGACATCAAATGAGCACCCTCTCTCATAGCGACTCAGGCGTGATCTACGAGATAATCGAACTTCAATGTATTTCGGGTTCTCCACTGATCAGGGTGATTCAGCTCAATAGTTGGACAATAAAAAAAGCGAGGACCCACTTCGGGACGTCCCCGCCAGATATCTACGAAGCCCTTTATTTTTTTTTGCACCGCTTCCCCTTGCACGTGACATTCACCTTTTCTTTCAAACCTTTTCCAGGGCGAAACACCGGGACCTTCTTTGCGGGGATAGCCACGGTCTTGTCAGGATTCTGGGGGTTTCGTCCAATTCGAGCTGCCCTCTGCCGAATCTCGAACGTTCCAAAACCAACCAGCTGAACCCGCTCACCGGAGGCCAACGCATTAGCAAGCGAATCCCAGACTGCCGAGACGGCCCGAGCTGCATCGCTCTTCTTCAAACCAGTTTTTTCCCGAACTGCATCGATAAGCTCCATTTTTGTCATTCCAACACAAACCTCCCTAATCATTACAGCCTTACACTGATGTATAGAATAATTGTACTCTTCGAACCTACGTATATCATTGAGCGGAGAATCGAAAGGGATACCCGATCACTCCCTTTCTGGATCATCCATCTCCAGAAGCCTGAGCAACCTCAGTGCATACCTCAAATCCGAAGAGTTTAAGCCGCTCTCGAACCCGAACCCTGCGTCGCCCCCTCCCTCGGCATGCCAAAACACCGTGTTGTGAACCAGTTACCGAACGAGCTCTCGATGCCTTTTTCGCAACGCTCAATTGATTCACCTCGCTAAGGATATGGTGTAATTAGGCTCTCTTTACTCTCATTATACATATCCTCCAACTTGAATCAAGCACAAAAAACATCCCTGTAAAAATACCGTTGCGCACCCTGCCCTTAAGGGTTACCCAGGGGCCGTCCCTGCTTCTCCAGATAGTCGTTAAGGGCCTTTGTGATGGCCTCCTCGGCCAAAGACGATACATCCTTTCTTGAGGAAGCGTACAAAAACAGAGTAAAAGAATCAAAAATTGCGTCTCCGTTGCAGCTGAAAAGTGGCACTGTGACGTGGATTTTTGCATCATAGATCCACGCCCTCTAACCTTTTGGACAAAATCCTGTACCGTTTCGAGAGAGGAGAAAGCCGAGGAATTGATTGAGATACCTAACGGGAAGGAGGAGGATACCCTGTGATCGAACCAGCGATACCGCTGAACATGATCTTTAGAGGTATCCTCGAATGAAAAGAAAGCGAAAGAGTTAAACTCTCTCGCTTTCTTCACGTTTTTGTCCGTTCTTATTTATTTAGGATCAGCGGGATTGGAGAGGGCTCCATAGCCCACGTCCTCAAGCCACCAGGTAGGATATCCGACACCTTCCTGGGTTCCTTCCTCAGTCATGACGTACCCATCGCAGTATTTGCCGACCAGAGCGTCACCCAGAGCCCACCAGGCTTTCTCCACCTCGACCATGGCCTTGTCGGTATACTCAGTGACGAGGGCGACGGCCTTCTTGGGATTCTTTTTGTACATGTCCATAGCCTTGGATGACACGTCGGGAATCTCCTTAAAAAATCGGGACTCGAACCGCTCCTGTTCAGCCTGGATGTCCTTGATTATGTAGTTCCACTTAAGAGTAGCCCAGTTGCTCACGAAGTTGAAGGCCCACCATGCGCTCTCCCTGTCCATTTTGTGACGAGTTCCTGTGGCCCAGCTCTTGGGAACCTCGGTAACACCGCAGAAGATAGGCACATACACGGTGGTCAGAGGCTGATCCTCTCCAAACCAGAGAATACCGCCCACGGGGTCGGGACGATCAGCCCAAGACTGGGCAACGTGGCTGTACGAGCAACGGAAGATGCTGATGTTTCTCTCCCAGTACACGTGCTCCATTCCCTTGGGACGCTGGTCCATGTTGGGGCGATAGACCACAGGGCACTCAAAGGGACCGCCGGCCTTGGTCTTGCCCAGGTCGTAGGGAGTTCCCTGGTAATGATCCCGGTTGATGGCGATAAGATCCTGGACCGACACCTTTTTATCGGGTTTCACGGATAGAGGATACTGGGCAGCGGTAGAACTGAGTTTCAGCGAAGGTGCCAGAAGGCTCAGAACCCGCCATTCCCTCCGTGAACAGACAGGAAGGTAAGCGTTATCCTCGGCGGGCATGTAGGCCCTGTTGAACTCGAAGGTCTCGCCATCTTTCCACCAGCCCATCTCTTTGGCGAAGGATCTGACGTTCTCCGACCACATGTACTTATCGGGATCGTCGAAGTCCACGGCACCGATCCGGGAACGGTTAGCGATGACGCTCACGTGATTGTCGGGGATCCGGGCGGCGACCCACACGGCCCCTGGTTTGCCGCTCTCAGGAGTCCAGAGAGGCCCCGGGCCAGCGATCTCGAAGAGCCATACCTCGTTGCCGTCAGAGAGACACAGCCCCTCACCGGCATCGCCGTATCCGTACTTCTCGGCCAATTCACCCATGACCTTCACGGCTTCCCGAGCCGTCCTGGCTCTCTGAAGCGCAAAGACCTCCAGCATTTCGATCATCATCCAGCCGTTATCGCAGTAGAGCTCCTCCCGACCACCCCACGTGGCCTCACCGATCATGAGCTTGTGTTCGTTCATGAAGGGGTAGCCTACGTTGAAGTAGGTGTATGTCTCCTCCACCTGAGGGATGGTACCTACCTCGATGAGTTTTTTGGTGGGGATGGTCTGGTAACACAGGTTCTTGTACACCGAAGCCGTGGAACCGGCACCCCATTTTTTCCCCGGCACGATCTGAATTCTCTGGTCGTACCATCCATCTGCCGTATGACTGACCATGCTGGATCCATCAACCGTAGCGCCCTTTCCGACCATCATAGCCGTGCAGGCCATGGCTCCTCCTGCCACGATGAGCGACAGAGCAACGATACCCGATAGCACGCCAAAACTCTTGAAGACTCCTCTTGCTCTCATAACATAGACCTCCTGACGATATGCTATTATGTCGCCTTTGACGCCTCTTGTATGGAACAGATCTTACAAAGATACACGTATCATATCATCACACGTCAATCAAAGAAGTTCCCCACAGTTTTTGTAGGGAATCGTGCTCTTAAAGAACTTTTTGACCGAGTGAGTCCACAAAAAGGTTTACTCTTCTCTGGGAAGAGTTTGTCGTGTACAATGTCTGCTACAAGAAGTAAAGAAAGGTTTTGACGGGAACTATGTGGAACGAATTTCTCTGGGGGGGCATGATGCTGCTCAATTTCGCTGGCATCATGGTTATGTACCGGCTGTGGGGCAAGCAGGGACTTCTGTGTTGGATTCCCGTATCGGTGATCGTGGCGAACATTCAAGTGGTCAAGCTCGTCTCTCTCTTCGGGATTACGGCTACTTTAGGCAATATCGTCTACGCCTCAGCCTTCCTGGTAACCGACATCCTGTCGGAAAATCACGGGAAAAAGGACGCCAGACAGGCGGTATATATCGGTTTTTTCTCACTTGTGGTGATGACCACGATGATGAACCTGGCCCTGTGGTTTACCCCTCATAACGACGACTTTGCCCAGAGCGCCCTATCGACGATCTTTGCGATCATGCCTCGACTTACAGTAGCGTCCTTTCTGGCGTACGGTGTCTCCCAACTTCACGACGTATGGGCTTTCCACTGGTGGAAGACCCATACAGGAGGTCGCCATCTCTGGCTGCGAAACAACCTATCGACCATGGTATCCCAAGGATTGGACAGCGTTATATTCACCATTGTAGCTTTTTATGGTACTGTGCCCATCAAGGCACTGGCAGAGATCGTCCTCTCCACCTATGTCCTCAAATTCATCGTTGCAGCCTGTGACACCCCCTTCGTCTATTGGGCCAAACGCATTCACCGAAACGAGAGATAGCGGGTACCCTGATAAAGGAGACGACCTAAGAGAGTCTCTCCTCTTAGGTCGTCTCCTTGTCTCGTGCCACATATGCCCTCACGGTTCCATCCTCGGACCAGAAAAGGGCCATTACCAAAGGGTGTCGAATCTGGCTTGCCCTGATAATAGGTCTGAGACTCTCCCCGTCTCGGCGCATCCCATACAGTTGAGTGGTGGTGACTTCAATCGCATCAAATTCCCGACGTAACTTATCGATACTCAGAGGAAAAACGTCCGCTGTCTTTAAAAGATCGCTCCAAAGCATCCTATCATCGTTGCTCAGAAGATCGACCAAAGACATATCGTTCTCCGCTTGCGAAGGCGGTGGTTCCTGAAAGGGCGACAATTTTCTCTCTCTCTCGTTTTTCGTCTCCGCCGCTCGACGAGAAAGATTCCAGGACGACGGAGCACCCACGGTCACATTCTCCCCTCGAACCTGCAATACCTCCAGAAACCTCAGATCATCCACGAGAGAGTTCAGGGCCTCTGTAGGATCATCGGAAAAAAACTCGCTGAGATTCTTTAGTGACGTTTTCTCCCCTCTCCACCTCAGAAGAGAAATGGCAACGACGATGCCCCATTCTTGGAGTCTCAGTCCTTGAGGGGGACAGACCGAGAGAAGCTCCCGAACCAGATCCTCTCTCAAGGTGACCTCGGGCGGGGAGGATACGGGGACAGCCATCCCCCGAACATCGTCCCCCTCGGTGAGATATTTACGCAGACTCGGTCGCTTCTTTGCCATTACGTTTTTCCCTCTCTACGAATTCTTCAGCGAGAAGACGGTAGTCCCGAGCTCCATTACAGTTCTTGTCATAACTCAGGACAGATACTCCAGCACCGCTGGCCTCAACTATACTGATATTTCCCCTGATGTATCGCCGATAGAGCGTATCTCCGAAGTAGTCGGAAACCTCCTTTTGCACCTCTCGATTCATGACAACCTTGGAGTTATGTCTCGTCAGGACGACGCCTCCCACGGTAAGTTTTTTGTTCAATCTCTTCTGGAATAACTTCACCGTGGAGTCCAGGAGTCGGATCCCTGCCAAACTGTAAAACTCGCTTTCCAGGGGAACCATGATCTCATCAGCAGCAGCCAAAACGTTTCTGGTGAAGAGTCCCAGCTGTGGAGGACTATCACAGAAGATGTAATCGTACTGCTGAAGGTTCTCAGCTTCCAGCGACGAACGAAGCAGACTGTCCCGTCCCGGTTCCCGCTCAAGCTGAAGCTCCGCTACCGCGAGATCAAGACTACTTGGGATGACGTCCACTCCCTCACGACGAATCGCCAGATCAGACAGTGACAGATCCCCAACGAGAAAATCGTACACGTAGGGGGCCCCATCGGAGACCGATATGCCCCATCCAGAGGACAGGTTACTCTGGGGATCCAGATCCAAGGCGGCAATCCTGTATCCTTTGGAGACAAGAGCCACCGCGAGGTTCTGACACAGGGTGGTCTTGCCAACCCCTCCTTTAAGATTACAAAAGCCCAGTATTTTCATCGAGATCCTCCTACTTGGATCGATAGGAATAGGCGAGTCCGTCAAAAGGTTTGGGTACCGTCCACGTCGCCAGGTGCATCCACCCCTTTTGAAGTTCCAGGGTGTTCAGATGAACTGGAAAGACGAAATCCTTCATATTCACTATTGGCTGGGTCTTCTGGAGAGCCTTGTCCACTATCGAGGATTGATCGTCATTGTTGATCCGAAATTGGTATCGATCCAACCATAGCTCGGCACCCTCTCGAAGCTCCAAGCGTCCATCCAGATCGACCTTGATCCGAAGATTAACAGGACGATGAACATGATAGTACCCACTGGCCGATAGTCCCCCGGGCAGAAAGCGAACCGACATGGATTCCCAACAGCCATCATCGTCCTCTACGACCAATCCTTTAAGGAACTGGTTAAGATCCGAATCGGATATGGATGCATCCAAGTAGCCTCGAAGGACGCTTCGAAGTTCTTTAGGGCCATCGTCGTTCCAAGCCTCGACAGGTCCGAAATCACTGAAAGCCGCCTCAAGCGAAATCGACGAAAAACGAAGCCCCTCCAGAGAGGGTCCCACAGCTTCAAAATATATATGCCGCACCGTACCATCGTTGGGTACTTTTTCATCGAGGATCATACGTGCCTCCTCAGGCGACATCATCGCTACAAGCCACCGAAAGAGTCGAGTCTCTCGATCTGAAGCGGCGACATCCCCTACAAAAGATCGTTCGGTTCCCCATGCGGTAACGACTGATACGGCGCTTATGACGACAAACATGAACACCACAAGGCGTTTTTTCATTACCAAACACCTCCATCTGAGTTTCTTCTCTGGAGTTTATTCTACTACGAACGGCGAGAGGTTCAAAACCAATAAAGCCAAGCACAAAAAAGGAGGAGCTCGTCAGCGAGGCCCTCCTTAACGCGAACATACTCAATGAGTCTACAAGGTATAACTCCACCCCGGCAGTTTATCCCGAACAAGGGGAACCACGTTGATGACTCGTCCCTTAAGTTCCTTGTTCTTGAACGTCACTCGATAGGTTTTAGTGACCTGGTCATTCTTATCCAGTTCCTTGACGACAATCACGTGTGTCTGGCCTGCTATGGTGATGGCCCCCCGATCTCCGTCAACCAAGTACATGGGCTCTCCATCCTCGTCATCCACGAAGACCTCCACAGCCTCAAAAGCCGGATATGCCTGCCCCTCATGGACAAATTTCCGGTTATCTATCAAGACGTCGTATGCCTTTCCTTGGTTGTAGCAGAAGACAGCCACCCCGACCAGGCACGCTACAATGAGAACATCCACAAAAATCTGTCTCGACCTCATACCGCCACCTCCCCTATTTAGGATCGACCGCTACGCCTCGAAGGCCCTGGCGCGCTCGTTCTTTATCCTTATAGCGACGCCAGGCGTGGAGCACCAGAGCCAGAGAAATGATCCCGTACGAGACGAATACACGGAAATACTCCCCAAGCTGAGCCTGACCTATGAGGTATTTCCCTGCCATAGGAGAGACCACAAACATGAGGTGAAACAGGACGACCCCAAGGAAGACGTTGAAGATGGAAGCCCGTGAGACGCTGGCTCCCCCTACAAGCAAGGAAGCGATAGCAAACATCCCCGCCTGCTCGTGGCTATTGTAGGTGTTCATGGTACCTATGTTCTGAAGGAAGATGATCTGTCCATAACACGCCAGGACCGTGGATATCACGATGGAGATAAGGCGGGTTCGCTCCACTGGAATACCGGCGGACCGAGCCACGTTCATATCCTGACCGACAGCCCTCATATCCTGCCCCAGTTTGGTTCGCCGGAACCAGACCACGAACAGGCAGAACAAGCCGATCACTATAAATGTAGCCAGAGGCACCTCGACCCCATGAAGGTTCACCGGAATCAAGTTATCCAGACACTTTCGAATGCCCTCCAGGTTCGTCACGTTTCGGATTCCGTAGCCTCTGGAGAGAACCATCTTGGGATTCGTGATAGGGACGACACTGCCAAAGCCATAGAGGACAATAAGCTGATAGACCCCGTTCATAAAGAAACCCAGGATAAACGAGGTCACCATCTCTCGCCCCTTAGCCTTGTTCAGGACAACTCCGCAGAGCCACCCCAAGGCAATAGCGAGAGGCGTGGAGATGATCGCCGCCAAGAGCATCCCCGGGACACCCACGACGTTCCAGTCACTGATAAAGATCAGGCCTATCTGACCCGCCATGGCACCCAAAACCATCCCAAAATTAAGCCCCATGCCAGCCATAATGGGAATCAGCAGGGACAATACCAGAAAGGAATTTCGGGAGAGCCGGATCAGCATCTCCTGAAACAGATACCCTCCAGAAAACTGAGAGATAGGGATAGCAAAGGCACTAACCGCAAGAAAGACTATAGGAACTGCATTCTGGATGAGCAGATGCTTGAGAGTATCGGTTTTTTTATTCATGACTTCACCTTCACAACTCGGGTCAGGGCATAGAGGATCATACCGTTGGAGACGATGATTCGGATGACCTCCGACATGTCGGTCTGGATCATGCTGTTGATGACCGACGGCGTCATGGTGAGGATCCCCTGAAAAAGGATCGTTCCCACGATAACGTTCATGATGGTGGCCTTATGAACCGACGCTCCCCCGATAAGGATAGCCGAGACCGCAGGAAAGGCCATAAAGAATGGCCCCATGTAGAGCTGGATAAAACCAAAACTCTGTTCATAGATGATGATCCCAATGGCGCCAAGTATCGTCGAGAGAACCACAGAAACGATCCTCATTCTGTCTATATTAACCCCCGAGGCCCGAGCATACTCCGGGTTCGATCCCACGGTGGTCATAGCCGTACCGGTTCTGGTCCTCATGAAAAGCCACATGAGAAGGCACATGAAGGCAAAGAACAGGAACATTCCCGTCGGCACGTAGAAAAACTCCCCAACCTGAAACGCCCCCAGATTGCTGATGGCCGACTGCCAGAACCCCTCAACCGAGATAGTGGTTCGAAGCCCCTTGCCCGCGTAGCCCCAGACCATGTTCGAGCTTCGATAGGGCAGGACAAGCCACATGATGCACATAAAGGCCACGGACGAGAACCCCACGTACGTGGCGATCATCATCTCGCTTCCCTTGACCTTGTTCAGAAGTAGACCATAGGCGACACCAAGGAGAGCAGCGATGGGAACAGCTACAGCCATAGCGAGCAGGATTCCTGGAATGCCGGAGATACCCGCTTCAATGCTGGTCACAGCTCCCAGAAGACCGGCGATAATCCCCAGAGGCAAGCCGAAGTTCAGCCCACACCCTGCCTGGATCATGGGCACCATGGCCAGGACCATGACGCCGTTCATGCCGAAACGCACCAGGGTATCGCTGAAAGACGCGTCAAGACGAACCCCCACAAATGGCGCCAGGACGAACAGAGAGAGGAGGAAAAGACCGATGATGACCCTTGGCCAGCCTGCGTTTTCTATGAATTTTTTCAAAGTCTCCACTACACCGTCACCTCCTCCGCGTCCTTAACGGCACCGAGCATCAGTATGCCAAACTCCGTGGACGGATCGGTGGCCGGTCGGATACCGGCAATTCGCCCCGAGTCGACGATGGCAATTCGATCACAGACGGACCGAAGCTCTTCCAGCTCAGATGAAACCATAACGACGGTCGTCCCGTATTTTTCGTTATAAAACTTCAGGGTATCCAGAACAACCTTTTTAGCCCCCACATCGATCCCTCTGGTTGGCTCAGACACAAACAAAAGCTTAGGCCTTGTCTCAAAAGCTTTGGCAAGACAGACCTTCTGCTGGTTTCCTCCAGAGAGCTCCTGGACGGGTTGATGTGCCCCCATACATCGAATCTCAAGAGACGAGATATAGTCCTTAGCACATTGGTCGATAGCATCCTCATCCCGAATTTTCACCAGTCCCCCAAAAACAGGCTTGAGAAAACGTTCCTGCATCTGAAGAGCCGTGAAGGTAATGTTCCACGATATGGGTTCCTCCAAAAGCAGCCCCACACCACGACGATCCTCGTACACCGCCGACATTCCAGCCTTCAGAGAACTGGTTGGCTCGTTCAAAACGATGGGTTTGCCCTCGAAGACGACGGTTCCCCCAGCGGGAAACATTCCCATAATCCCGTTGGGTATTCCTAATTTTCCCTGTCCCGCCAGACCACCGATACCGAAGATCTCCCCTTTTCTGATCTCGAAGGAGACGTCTCGAACCGTCTCGCCGGGCATGTCGACCCATAGGTTTTTCACGGACAGTATGGGATCCCCCAGGGTTCGTCCCGAGGAGTCGGAACGAGCGAAGGCAGAGGAGACATCCCGCCCCACCATGCTTGAGGCTATAGCCATAATATCCGTATCATCGGGCAGTGTCTCCAAGACAACCTCACCATCCCGAAGAACCACGATCTTATCGCAGACGTCCAGAATCTCCTGCAATCTGTGGGAGATGAAGATGATGGAGATCCCGAGTTCAGCAAGGTGCCTCATGGAGGACAGGAGGATGTCGGCCTCCGATTCGGTGAGAACTGCCGTGGGCTCGTCTAAAACGAGAAGCCGGGTGTTCTCCTTGTCGATCTCCCGAGCAATCTCAGTGAACTGCTTGTATCCTACTGGGAGCTCAGAGACCAGAGCGTCTGGGTCCAGGGAGACGTTCAGCTTATCGATAGCCTTACGTCCCCGATCGATCATTGCCTTGCGGTCCAAGGTCCTGAGCCTGTCGCCACAAGCCTCGACCAAGGGGGTATACTGTGTTGACTCCCGGTTGAGCACCACGTTTTCCGCCACGGAGAAACCGGGAATCAGGGAGAACTCCTGATGGACCATGCCGATGCCTGCCTTCAGGGCATCGAAGGGAGTGTTGAAGGTCACTTTTTCGCCGTCGATGAAGATATTTCCCTCGTATCCGCCGGTCGTGTGGATCACAGTCATGCCGAAAAGAATGTTCATCAGGGTGGATTTGCCAGCTCCGTTTTCGCCGACAAGGCCCAGGATCTGACCTTTGTCAAGAGTGAAGTTGACGTTTTTCAACACTCGGTTGTTGAAGTAGGCTTTACCGATACTCTCCATTTTCAGGAGCGGTTCCGATGCCATACAATTCACCTCGCCATTCAGACACGTAACAGATAACAGCCAGAGACCTGCCCGAATAAAATTCAAAACATCAAAAAACGAAACACTACATGCGAAGAAGGATAAGGAAAGGGATAAAGCTTAAAAGGGAAGAGGGGAGAGTCGCTCCCTTCTCCCCTCGTTTAAAAACAGACCGCGCCAATTCGCCAATTGTCTTATTTCACGGAGAAGTACTTCTCTGGAACCTCAACACTGGTCATGCCGAGGAACCCCGTGCCGAAGATATAAGTATCCTGATAAAGAAGCACGTGGTTCTTCTTTTTCACGCCAGTTTGGATGTCGGTATAGTAGCTCCCATTCCACTGAGCGCCAGGAGTCAGCTCTGAATAGGCAGCAAATAGGTTGTTCAGTTTAAACTTCCTGCGGAAGTTCTTGTGGTCGATGCCGTTATCCACACACTGACGACCAAACTCCACAAGGGCTGCAGAGTTGGTGTAGCCATAGGAGAATGCCCAGGTCCCCATACGCCCTTTACCACCATGGTCGTTAACTGCCTTCTCGACCCGCTTGAGAATCGCGGGGAAGTCGCCCTTCACGTCGGCCAATTCAACACCCAAGGCACCGGGATAGCCCATGAGAGGCGAGGGAAGGTCGGCCTCGATGAAAAACCCACCGCCCTCGGCGATCCGCTTGAGCAGAGGCTCGGTGTGAGCGTCGTTGGTACAGAAGAAGGCAGTCTTCTTGCCGTATTTGTCGAGCCAGGCAGGCACCTTCTCCAGAATAAACTGCTGAGCTCCAGCCACACCCACGTCGCTGGTCGGGTCGGGAGCCGTCTCAAAGTGGAACTTGACGCCCAGATCCTTACAGGCTTCGGCCATGATGTTACGTCGACGGGAGAGAAGCTCATAGCTCATGTGGCGGGGGAAGGAGATATGAACGAAGTCCGTAGCCCCAAGCTTCTGCGCGGCAGCTACAATGAGATAGCCTCGAGCGATGTTGTCGCAGTTGATGGCCAAGTCAGCGACCGACTCAATAACGCCGGGATCCTCATGGGCCTCACCGGCGAAGAGAAGGATATCGTCCCTCTTCTCACGAATGCGCCGGAACGCTTCGGTAGTGCCCGGAATCCCCTGGTTGACGATAACCACCTTCATCAGAGGGTCGTCAGCAAACGAGGCGATCTGAGAGATCGTGGTCTCCATCTCCTGCATGAAATTATCAGGATAGGTGATGTGTTTGATCATTCCCCCATCAGCCACATCGCCGTACTTGTCAATCATCGCCTCAGCACCCCGAAGGTCGTCCTCCGACTGAGACACGGTCCCCGTACAAATACCGATATGAAACTTGGCGTCAGCAAAGACTGCGGACGCTGCAACTGCAATGAGACACATACTGAGCAATACGACGATAGATCTCTTCATAATAATCGGCCCCCTTAGATAAAATTAACTCTCTACATCATATGGCATCTTATAAGATCCACGCATACTTGTCAAACGAGAGAGCCTCTCAAATGATCAAGAAAAGCACAATTTTTAGTTAGCGTCACGTCTGTAGGGTTTTGTCGCCTTTTGTGCCATTTCAAAAAACTCCAGATCACAGAAAAATCAAGAGATACATTTTGTCTCATGAACAACCTTCTCAGTTGAGTCGAGGAACTATGCGCGAGGCAAGCCACGAAACGGCGACGATTTTGAGCCCATCTCCTGGAAGAAAAACAAGGCATCCAACCTTAAAAGCCCCCCAAAAGGTCATCTCCACCCCTGAAATACGGGTCAGGATAAGATAGAGCCAGGGAATTCCCAGGAGATAGATAAAAAGGCTCCCTGCGAACGTTGCTACAAGAAAATTTTTCATGACAGGAGGGCGGCGTTCCATGTATTTCCCCACGGTCCAAGCACAGAGGACGAAACCCAGGAGGAATCCAAACGTCGGTGACAGAATGTAGGATGGACCAGCACCGGAGGTAAAGACTGGCACACCCATCAAGCCTGTGAAGATGTAAAGAGCCTGGGAGAGAGCCCCGAGCCTCGCCCCCAGAAGACAGCCAGCCACCAGGGTGAAAAAAGTCTGCAGAGAGATAGGAGCCGGTCCTAAAGGAAACCGAAAAAATGCTCCCACGGCGGTACATCCAGCCAAGAGAGCTACCAAAGCCATATCCTTCGGTCGTATCTTCAAAATATAAAACCTCCCGTCAGCGGATTTTCAACACAACTGAACGGGAGGATACATGTTTACGAACCTATTGTCAACCTAATAGTTTTATTGTCACCTTTTGCCTAACGTTTTTTCGGTCCCCATCGTCGTCCCAGTCCCTGAGTGATGCGATCGATGACGATCGCCATAATGACGATACTTATTCCCGATTCAAAACCTCGTCCCACGTCAATCCTATTGATGGACAAAAGGACCTCCTGACCAAGGCCTCTAGCACCGATCATGGCGCAGACGACCACCATAGCCAGAGCCATCATCGTCGTCTGGTTGACGCCTGCCATAATTCCCGGCATGGCCAGAGGAATTCGAACTTCCTTCAGGAGCTGCCACCGAGTAGCACCATAGGCAATTGCGGCATCCTGAGCAGGCTTAGGGACCTGTCTGAGTCCCAGAGCCGTCAATCGAATCACCGGCGGCATGGCATAAATAAGGGTGGCGAACACCGCAGGAACCTTCCCAAGCCCAAAGAACATCATGGCTGGTATGAGATAGACGAAGCTGGGCATGGTCTGCATACCATCCAAAAGGGGCTTCATGAAGGCCGATGACCGAGGAAATTCGGCGATGAGGATGCCTAAGGGAATCCCAAGCACAAGGGCAATGAGCACCGATGTGACGATGATGGAGAGAGTCTCCAGAGCCAAGGCCCAAAGGCCGAACAGACCGATACAGACTGTCAGGAGAGCCAGAATCAGGGCCGAACGAATTTTCCCTGTGGTTTTCCAGACAGCCAAAGCCACGAGAACTATGTAGATCCACCAAGGAACGGCGTTCAACCCTCCCTGAATTCCTGAGAGGATCGAAGAGATGACCGACGAGATACTGTCAAACGCCGGCGCGAATCGATCAAGCAGCCAGTTTACTCCCTCGTTGACGTAGGGAGCAACGTGATATCTCCAGGCATCAGGAAACATCGGTGGATACCTCCTTCTTCGATACAGCGACGGTACTGGTGTCCACCATTCGAATTTGTTCCCGCTGATCCTGAACGAATCGCGCCACGTATTCGTCGGCGGGATTGGCCAGGATCTCCGACGGGTGCCCCAACTGGACGATCTCGCCGTCTTTCATGACAGCCATTCGGTCACCCAGCCGCATGGCCTCATCCAGGTCGTGGGTGACGAAGAAAATGGTCTTGTGCATCTCCTCCTGAAGCCGGATAAGCTCGTCCTGCATTTCCCTGCGGATAAGGGGATCAAGCCCACTGAAAGGCTCATCCATGAGCAAAATAGGCGAATCCATAACGATAGCCCGTGCGATACCTACTCGCTGGCGCATACCACCACTCAGTGAAACGGGATAATAGCTCTCCCACCCGTTGAGCCCGACCTGTTCCAGAGCAATCATAGATCTTTCCATACGTTCCTTGGGAGCAACGCCTTTAAGCTTCAGGCCAAACGCAGTATTCTGGAGCACTGTCCGATGAGGCAAAAGACCATAGTGTTGAAAAACCATGGCTACATGCTCCCGTCGGAACTGGACTAACCCTTTTCTATCCAGGTTTGTCACGTCCTGTCCGTCAACGAAAATGGAGCCCGATGTCGGGTCCACCAAGCGAAGAATGCTTCTGATCAAGGTCGACTTTCCACTCCCCGACAGTCCCATGACCACGAAGACCTCTCCACGCTCGACCTCGAAAGAGAGACCTCGCATGGCCACCACGGCCTCGTCCGACTCGTCCAGTTTAGTTATGAGATCGTCGTCTTCCACATCCACGTCCACTGCGTCCTTACCGTAGATCTTCCATAAATCGTTCACCTCAATAATCGCTGTCAACGCTTCATCACTCTCCTTTGTTCTAGGGTTGAGGGATTTTTTCCCTTCCCTCACCTCTGTTGGGTAATAGCCCGAAAGAGAAACGTGACCTCATTTTTTGACGATTGATATATGAAATATTTGCGATAGCTGTCAACGAATTCACCGTCGACAATTGTCATCGTATAGAGCTCGGGCTCCCCTGTCTTCCAAACCCGGTAGACCGCCTCTATGAGCTCGAAGCAGCTCTGCCCCTCCAGATCATAGCAAACAGAGCGAATCATGTAGGCGGCCATGATCTGCCCCGTCATATCCTCATCCACTTCATCAAGCTGCATGGCTATAGAATTAACTGCCTCGACGATAAAATTTCTCATTTTTTCGTCATATCGAAGCACCATAACCCCGTTGGGACTGTTTTGAAACAGTTTATAAAAATCTTGCTCCTTGGAACGCTGAAAAAGAGCCATGGAGAGAAATACCTGAAGATCCCAATCCTGTATTGGTTTAACAAGGAAGCCGCAGGGAGCGATCTTTCCATCCTGCCCCGGAGGAAGACCATCCGATGAATCAGTGACAAAAATCACCGGAACATCCAGGGTGCGACACACGTCTTCCGCAAGAGAAAGAGCATTAATATCCTCACCGAGAGAGACATTCATCAGCACTACGTCAGAATCTTCTGCAGCTATAGATTGAAGAGTTGCCGCCGACGGATTACAGAGTTCACTCACATCGCAGCCCATCCGCTCCAGTCTGGATCGGAGATCCATGGCAACATTGACATCGCGATCAATGAGCACAACCTTAAATTGAGACATCGCACGCCTCCATCTATAACGTTTTTCTTCTCATATCGTCATTATGATCGTAATTCTAAAAAACACACTTCAAGTATTCTAACATTTTTTCTCTCGTTTATGCACACTAACATAGGTTTTAGTCGTATAGTTGTGACGTATACGGTCCTGATTGTGAGCCTGAATCCCCCTTGACAGGTCTACGCTTCATCTTGAAAGGAGACCGCTTTATGAACTATCGCATCACCATCGGAGAATTTTCCAAGCTCAGCGGTCTCTCCCGAAAGGTCCTCCGTCTCTACGAGGAGCAGGGATTGCTCAAACCCATATTTATAGATCCCACCACGGGATACCGGTACTACGCCCCCATCCAGGTCGTTGAATCGGAACGAATTCAGGCGCTTCGCATGCTGGATATGCCCCTGAGTGAAATCTACCTCTTCCTGAACGAACGGAATCCCGAGGTACTGAGAGAGCTCCTGGGAGAATACCGCAATCGACTGGAACGTCGCGTATCGTCTATGAGACGGACCCTGGATTTCCTCGACCAACTTACCGAATTGAGGGAGGAGATTTTTGTGGGCTACACCGTCATCGTTAAAGATCTTGAGGAGCAGGCTATCGTATCAACCAGGATGATCACCACGCTGGCGCAAGTAGGGGAAAGCATGGAAGAAGCGTTCGGCAGGCTGTACAAGTACAGGGAGATGGAAGGACTTGAGAGTTCGGGGGTGTGTATGAGCCTCTATCATTGCCAGGAGTTCGACCCGGAGCACATGGACGTCGAGGTCGCCACGGTCGTAGACCGCCCCTGTGCAGAAAGGGAGGGTCTCACGTATCGGCTCCTTCCGCAGTGCACCGTGGTTGAGGAAAAATCGTGAATCGAACGGTGGTACTCTTTTATTCTTTCGAGGGAAGCACCAAAAAGGTCGCTGAGATCATTTCTCGTGCTCTGAGATGTGAGATGGTAGAGGTGAAACCCGTTCAGGAGCTCCATTCGACGGGGTTCAGTAAATACATCTGGGGAGGCACTCAGGTATTCATGAGGAGAAAGCCAGATCTTCACGAGCTCTCCGTTGACCTGAATCTGTACGATACGGTCCTCCTGGGCAGCCCTGTCTGGGCGTGGAACGTCTCTCCTCCCATACGCACTCTTTTAGAAAAGGGTTTTCTGCGGAATAAGGACATCGCGTTCTTCTGCTGTCACGAGGGGGGGCCTGGGGACGTGATCGGAAAGGCTCGATTCCTCATTGAACGTAACAATCGGTTCTTGTCCGCAATTGACTGCCCATTTGTGAAGAGAAATCTTTATAAAATTAAGAGGATCGTCTCAGCCTGGGCATTGGGCTTGCGGTGATCCTCAAATCATCACACCAAGCCTGGGATACGTCTCAGAATCATCGAACCAGAGTTGTTCCACTCACCGGTGAACAAATCGTTAAAATAGACCACTCCGCAGGCCGTCTTAATAAGCTTAGAATCAGGGGGGGGCTAGACTCCGCGTTACGCTTAATGCGAACCCGTTGTATTTTTACGTAGAGAGGATCACTTTCATGAACTATGAATGGCGTAAAAAAGAAAAAACATTTACTTACCACCCAAAAAACCCGTAGTGGTAGATGTTCCAGAATTTAAATATTTAACAATAACTGGAAGAGGAAATCCAAACAGTCTATTTTTCACTGAATACGTTGAAGCGCTATACGCAGTTTCATATGCAATACGGATGTCTCACAAAAAAGGTCTTCAACCTGAAAACTTCTACGAATATACAGTGTATCCTTTGGAAGGAGTTTGGGATATATCAGAAGATGCAAAGAAATCTTTTGAAGGAATAGTCAACAAAGACGAGCTTGTTTTTACGTTGACGATTCGGCAGCCAAACTTTGTGTCAAATGAATGTGCTGAGAAGGCAAAAGAATGGACAAAAAAAAGAAAACCCAATATCAATATTCAAGAGTTATCATTTTGTGCAACATCAGACGGCAAATGCATACAAATGATGCATATTGGAAGTTACGACAACGAACAAGAGTCGTTTACAATAATGGATAACTTTGCCAAGAATAAAGGTTTAAAAAGAAAATCAATGGAACATAGAGAAATATACATCTCAGATCCGAGAAAAGTAGCGCCAGAAAAACTGAAAACCGTTTTGCGTTTTAAAGTTGAGTAATAAGTATTACGCAATTCAAGGTTATTTAAAAAATAATTATTGACAGATGAGACTTAATCTATAGTGACTCTAGGGAAATGGATTAACGGTTAAAATATTTTATAAGTAACGCTTAAAATTTCACGCCGGCAGGCCTTCGACACCTGTTCCCGTATGACAGAGAGAAGTCATCTCCCCAAGATACCTTTGCTTTCAGAGGAAAATCTGGCTTCTTGTTTAATCTAAGCCGAGCAGTTCCCTCTGTTGCTGTCATTTCTCCTCGTACCTTCTGTCGATAACCGCCATTTTTTTCAATTCCTGTACGTTCAATAAAATATCTCTCCTCATTTTGCTATTCTGACACAGAGGGGATGATATTTTACCTGTCCTGTCACAGAAATTCGCTCATGCCTTGAGAAAGAAGCTTGGAAAATATCATCTCGCTTCGTCTCTTGTACTCTTACGATCTCCAGTACCTGGAAAAACTTGTCGATCCCGACAAGACAGAACGAGAATTGGCTCGGGACAGCCTTCTTTTGGCCCTCCTCCATGACGTTCGTGACAGCCCCTAGTCACGGTGAACAAGGGAAAGGAAGGGTACAGGTTCGTGGTCACGGTCCCTCCTCCTCCTCCGTAGCTCGGGAGCAGATGGAACTTGCCGCAGACAGGTGGCTGTTCACGGGCAGTCCCATGGTCTTCATTGTCTCGGAGACCTGAAGCACTGATCGAAGATCCAGACCAGTCTCCACGCCTATTCGATGCAGGAAATTAACCATGTCTTCGGTCGCCAAATTTCCTGCAGCCCCTGGAGCAAAAGGGCATCCTCCTAGACCTCCCACTGCTGTATCGAAACGACAGAACCCCAACTCCATGGCCGCAACAGCGTTGATCAGAGCCATTCCGTGGGTATCGTGAAGATGAAGGGTACATGGCGTCTCCATAAAACACGAACAGACATCCTCCAGGATCTCGACAAGCATTCGGGGATCACAGGTCCCTATGGTATCCGCCAGGGTAATCCCGTTGATCCCTATATCCAAAGCAGCCTCAATCACTCGACGGACCGCCTTCGGCTGTACCGGGCCGTCAAAAGGACACTCAAAAGACGTGGCCACCGAGAGCTCCAGAGAGACGTTCCCTCGAATAGCGGCTACTTTCGCCAATTCATCCAGGGATTCCTGGACAGAACGCCTTGTATTGGCTTGATTATGGGCCTCACTGGCAGAGATCACGAAGTTCAGCTCATCGGGTTCTGATTCCAGAGCCCGATGAGCCCCTTTTAGGTTAGGGACCAAGACGACCGAACGAATCCTTCCGTTCCATCGACTATTAAAGTGAGCCATTACCTGGGCAGCATCGATCATCTGGGGAATGGCTTTGGGGCTCACAAAGGACGTAACCTCCATGGTCGAAATCCCAGTTTCAGCCATGGCGTCAACAAGAGCAATCTTATCCTCCGTTGCCAGTTGCTTCGGTAGGTTCTGGAATCCGTCTCTGGGGCATACTTCCCGAATATATACCCGCTCAGGATAACCGTGCTCAAACATAGGTCAAAGGACTCCCTGAGATCGAAGAATCTGAAGGTCACTGACGCTCAGACCAAGAAGGTCCCCGTATATCTCTTCGTTGTGCTGCCCCAGGGTTGGCGACGGGAACCGAAATTCTCCTGGATTATTTGAGAGTTTGATGTGGCTTCCGGTCAAAACGGTATCACCCGCAACGGGATGCTTTATTGGCAAAAACATTTTCCGATCTCCAGCGATATGAGGGTCTTTGGTGACCTGATCGATGGATAGGATGGGAGCACAGGGAATACCGGCCTCGTCCACAATTCGACAGACCTCCTCCACAGTGTGGCGACCGGTCCACTCCTCCACAATAGGCTTAATCTCCTGGTGATGAGCCACTCGATCAGAGACGGTAAGGTACCTGGGATCATCGGCCAGACCGGGACGTTCCATGAGTTGACAGAGACTCTTCCAAAGTTTGTCATTGGCTGCCCCTATGACCAAGCCGCCGTCGGATGCCCGAAATGAATCGTAGGGGTAGGTAGATTCATATCGATTGCCGATACGCTGGGGAACCCGTCCCTCCACCAAATAGATCATATTGATGATCTCCAGACTAGCTACCGCTGAGTCCACCAGGGCTACGTCAATTTTTTGTCCTTCCCCCGTCAATTCACGACCATTAACTGCCGCCAAGAGCCCTACGGCACAGGAGAGACCGGCTAGGACATCCCCCATAGCTGTTCCTGTTCGGGTTGGTTCACCATCCGGCCAACCAGTGGTGCTCATGAGACCACTCATGGCCTGAGCGATGATGTCGTATCCCGGACGCATCTTGTAGGGACCGGTATGACCGAAGCCAGAGATGGCAGCATAGATGATCCGAGGATTGACCTCCTTCAGATGATCGTATCCCAGACCCAATTTCTCCATTGTTCCGGGCCGATAGTTCTCCACCACCAGATCGGCTTTCTGAACCATTTTGAGAAAGAGTTCTTTCCCTTTAGGAGATTTGAGATTGAGAGTTATCCCTCGCTTGTTCCGGTTCAGATTCATGTAGTAGGCACTCTCGCCGTTAACGAAGGGGCCCATCTGTCGCGTATCGTCCCCGACCCCCGGTCGTTCGATCTTTATGACGTCAGCCCCCATGTCAGCCAGAATCATAGTACAAAACGGACCGGCTAAAACCCTCGTCAGATCCAAAACAACGAGGTTTGACAACGCACCACCCGTCATAATCAACAACCCCTTCCGTTTGTTATTTAATTAATGCATCACCGAAGGCAACCAGGTACTAAGCTTTGGGAAGAGCATGACAATAAATAACATGAGCAGCATAAGAGCCATAAAGGGGAAGACTCCTTTGATGATTTCCTCCATGGTGATGTCGTCCCGAAGCCCGTTAATGACGTAGAGATTCATTCCCACCGGTGGTGTTATCAAGGCCATTGTCATGTTCACCGTCAGGATGATGGCGTACCAAATAGGGTCGATATGGAGAGTCATGAGAATCGGCGTCACTAACGGCATAGTCAGAAGAACGATCGAGACCGTCTCAAGAATTGTGCCCAGAATGATCATGAGGATGTTCATAGCTACGATAAACATCATTGGAGAAAGGTTATATTCGATGATCAGTTCCGTCAATTTTTGGGGAATCATGAGCAAGGTCATTATCTTGCCAAAGAGAACAGCTCCGGCTATGACCATGGCAATCATGGACGAGGTCCCCAAGGCCTTCATACAGATAGCAGGCAGAGCTCGAACCGATATAGTTCTGTAAACCACCACAGTGATGAACAAGCTGTAGACCAACCCAACCGCTGCAGCTTCCGTCGGAGTAAATATACCGGTGTAGATACCACCGACGACAAGCAGAGGAAGGAAGATACCCCATATATTCTTACCTGTGATGGATAGACGCTCTTTCCACAGAACTCGAGGCATGGGCGTGAAGCCACCCCGTTTACTCTTGATCACCGCGTAGGTAACGAAGATAGCGCTCAGAACCAGACCGGGAACAATTCCTGCGATAAAAAGTTGTCCAACCGACTCCTCTGTAATGGCACCATACAGGATCAGGGGAATACTGGGAGGTATAAGAATTCCCAATGTTCCTCCAGCTGCTAACAGTCCCAGGGTAAAAGTCTTTTCGTACCCTCTCTCTAAAAGAGCTGGATAGGCCACCATCCCAATGGTGGCAGCAGTGGCTGCGCTCGAACCCGTAATGGCTGCAAAAAAAGCACAGGCCAGTATTGTGGCGATGGCGAGCCCCCCTGGAAGATGCCGTACCCATGCATTCATAACGTTGAACAAATCATCGCCGATACGTCCGTCCAGAAGAATCTGGCTCATAAGGACAAAGAGAGGTATTGACAGAAGGACGAAGCCCTCGAGAGACGAAAAAATAGACTGAGACACGATTTTCATCGGAAGATCATAGATGATTGCCAAAAGAATCGATGTTCCGCCTAATGAAAAGGCCACAGGCATACCTGCGAAAAGGACGATGAAAAGCAATCCTATAACGATGAAAAAGGACGTCATGACAGTCCTCCTTTGTCGCTCGAAGGACGATTACTTAGATGGAGAGAGCACACTTCGTCGATAACGATAACCACGAACTGCATAGTGAGAAGGAAAAAACCGACCAAGATCGCAGACTGAGGAATCCAGATCGGAACCTGAAGCGGTGTCGGAGAATGCTTATTGTATTGCACGGCCTTATATACCATATGCCACCCCGAATATGCGACCTCGCTACAAAAGAGTATTCCCGCAACGGCGGTTATGAGGCGCAGAGTGCTCTGAGCATTTTTCGACAATTTCGAGGTCAACAGGTCAATATTGACGTGCTTTCCCTTTTGCAAGGTGTAGGATGCGCCGCCGAACATACACCATATAAAGATGTAAATCGAGACCTCCTGAGTCCATACAGTGGGAGAATTGAAGAAATACCGCATGACCACTTCATAGAAAAGGATAAGCCCCATGATCAAAATCCCCACACCACAGGCCCATGCCAACATAACGTTCAGGTTCTTTACCATTTTCCTGTACAGGTTGATCACGACACCACCCCCCAACAGGGGAACAGAAGAAAGAGTTTTCCTCTTCCTCCTACTCCATTCTAATTTATTTCATTTTTTTAGTAATATCGATAAGCTTGGAACAAAGTGGGCTTTTTTGGGCAAAAACTTCTCGAACGGGCTTAGTTGCCTGAATAAAAACCGAACGCTGCTCGTCATCCAACTCAACGATCTCCAAACCAGCATCAGCGATGGTCTTTTGAGCGTCAGCCTCCGACTGGGTAATCCGGCCTCGGAGCCATTCAGCAGCAGCATCACCGGCTTTTTGGAGGACTTTCTTCTTTTTTCCCGATAATTTATCCCACCACTCAAGATTACACTGAACCACAAACTGAGCCGTAGTGTAATTACAGACAGTGAGGTATTTTTGAACCTCAAAGATATTCCTGGATACGGCAGCAGGCATCCCTGTCGTAGCTCCATCCACAGTTCCCCTCTGGAGGGCCATGTACATCTCCGACGAGCTCATAACCACTGGAGTACCTCCGAGAGCCGAAACTGTCTCGGCAGTCCCGTTGCTGAAGGTCCTGATCTTGAGCCCCTTAAAATTGGCTGGAGTAAGCAACGGGCGTTTGCTATTGAAGAACTGAACAAAACCATAGTCGGCCCAAAAAAGGGTGTTAGCCCCCTTTTTCTTGAACTCGTTGTTCAGGAGATCACCAGCACCAGCATCTATAAACACCTTAATGGATTCTAGTTTTTTGAACACGAAGGGCATTTCAAATATATCAGTAGCGGGAATCATTCCAGACCATTTATTGACAGGAACCAGAGCTAGAGGAACTAAGTTTTCCTGAAGAGCCTCCACGACCTCAGTGTCCTTGAAAAGTTGGGCCGAGTGAAACACCTGAACAGTTATCGCCCCATCTGAATATTCTTGGACCTTTTCAGCGAAAAATTCTAAGGCTTTAGAGATGTGATGGGATGGAGGAAATTGGTTGGACAGCTTGATTTCATCGGCCAAGAGAACTGATCTGCACACGAAGAGACAGATCATGACCGAGATTATAGCCAAAGGTGCTCGGAATCGCATCGTCATGTCGGGACCTCCATTCAAGACACATTAAGACTCATCGGTTTCTTCACACATACGACTCGCCGCTGAAAGACCCTATATGCATAATTCATCACTCACCCCCTCAAATCTCCAACGAATTGTTTCTTCTATTAAAGTAGCTATAGCGCCGATCAACAGCTAAACTTTCAAGATCGCCTGCTAACAGGTTATCCAAAATTGAGTAGTGGAGCCGTACCAGATCCGCCAGAACCTCAGTTTTTTCAACGTCGCTCAAAAGAGCCTGGTGGAGCTGAAAATAAAGCATCTCGAGAGCATGAGCGGTCCATTTTCTACGAGAGAGTTCCGCCAAAGACATGTGAAATTCCATATCCTTGTCGCAAAAAGTCGCTATCTTTTCGTCCCTCTCCAGATCGCTCTCGCAGATTCTCAAGAGAGCCTCCAGCATCTCCTCAAAACGCCTATACTGCCCTCGGGTGAACAACCCATTCTCGACGATGCTCCTAAAAACACACCCCTCAAGGACCTCTCTCATCTCGTACAGTTCGTTCAGCTCCTCCGGTGAAAAAAAACGGACCTGAACCCCTCGTCGTGGAAGGGAAACCACCAGTCCCATCATCTCCATCTGTTTTATCGCCTCGCGGACAGGAGCCCGACTCACCCCTAGGCGCTGAGCAATTTCTCCTTCCCGGATAAACACCCCTTCTTTAAATTGGTCGGACACGATGATCTCTCGACGAAGAAAATCGAACATCTGACTACTGAGAGTTACGTATTCGAGCGTCTGCACGATCCCAGGCCCCTCTCTTTATCTCTTGCACTTTGTCGACCGACTCTCGTCGACCGAATACTTAAATTATACTGCGAACCGATAACCTGTCAAGGATGAGATCAAGAAAAAACAAATAAACGCCCTGCCGAGGCAAGACGTTTTTAAAAAAAGAAGTTTATTTGATGGTAACCCTCAAAAAAAATTAAAGATCAATAAAGAAATCAAAAGGACTTTTTGTACCAAGCAGCACGATATTCCCCTATATGGGCTGAATAAGACGATCAGTCAGATAAAACTCTCTCTGTCACTAAATGTTTTTAGTTATTACCTTAGTCGAAGCAAATCGTTCAGGATGACGAATCGATACCCCATTCGGGAGAGACGTTCCACGGCATTACGAACACCTTCGGCAGTTCCCGATCCCGGTCGGTTCATGTGGCAGAGAACCACGTCACCGGGGCTGACCGACAGAATCCGCCGTTCTACCTCGTAGGCAGAAAGGGTAGCTCCCTGATCTCCGTTGACGCTGAAGCCGGCCACAACATATCCAAGAGCTCGGACGATCTCCACAGCCACGTCGTCATAATGGGCGGTCCCGGAACGAAAGAACCGGGGACGATGACCCGTGAGGGATCGAATCTCACCAGAGTTCTCCTGGACTTCCCGGATAACGTCCTCCACACCGACGGTTCCCGGGATACCGTAGGCTTTTCGACCGGTCACCGATAGAGGGCAGTGTCGGCTCCCATGGTTTTCGATCTGAAAGAGAGGATCCGAGGCGAGGTCACGAGCCTCTTGAGGATGAGCCAATATCCACCGTCGGTTTAAAAACAGTGTAGCAGCGATCTTTCGGGAACGAAGAAACCCGATGAGCTGTCGATCGTAATCGTCGGTTCGCCATCGACCGTTTCGCATGGCTCCGCCACATGCGTCAAAGGTGAGAGCGACCACCTTCTCTTTATGGGGCACCCGGCGAAGAATACCGGGCAGATCCGTACCCCATACGTTGGGACGCTTGTTGGCAAATAGTTCCGCCACATCATGCGCTTCGTCGACCTCACCATGGCACGAGCCTGTCAGAACGAAAATAAGGCCCCACAGCACTGGCAGGCATCGACAAAGTAATATCATGGACCGCCGCATCGGGAACACCCTGGTCCCTCAAGCCAACTTCTGCCCCCTGTCTGAGGTATGACTCGAATTTGGACGGCTATACGATCCTTGAGAGCCGGGACATGGGATATCACTCCGATGAGCTTGCCGTCCCGTCGCAAGGCCGCCAGGGCCTCAAGAGCGGTCTCCAAGGCCTCGTCGTCCAGGGTGCCGAAGCCCTCATCTAAAAAGAGGGAGTCAACCTGAACTGCGTCGCTGGCCATACGGGAAAGCCCCAGAGCCAATGCAAGGCTGACGATGAAGGTTTCGCCACCGGAGAGGTTTTTAGTGGATCGAATCTCACCTGCCTGGTAGTTATCCATCACGTTGAGCTCCAAAGGATGTTCGTCGTCGTGGAGCAACAGGTACCGGTCGCTCATGGTGCCGAGCTGACGATTGGCGTGACGGATGACCATGTCAAAGGCGAGGCTCTGGACAAAGTTCCGATATTTTTTCCCGTCGGCCGACCCAATGAGGCCATGAAGAAGATCCCACCTCGCACACTCCTTTTTCTGAACATCCAAGGCGTGGAGTCCCTCCTCCCGCCGTCCTTTTCGCCGGTCGTTCTCCCCCAGCTTCTCCCTCAGGGCCCCTATGTTCAGTTGACGTTCCCGATGTTCTTCCTCCAGCCCTCTAAGTGTCCTCTCGATCTCATCCAGAGGCCTGTCGCTCAGTTCTTTGTTCCGCTCCCTCTCCAAAACGCCAGCCTTCTCCATCTCCATGGCCGTCAACCCGGCGAGTCGGTCGGATAAACTCCTGGAGCGCTCGGACAGAGCTTTTCGTTCCTCCTCGGAGAGGCAGGCGGAAATATAGCTCTCCTCGTCGGAGAATCCGGCGTTCACCAGGCGGCTCGAAAAGACATCCCACGCTGATCGGAGGGAGGCCGATCGAGTTTTGATCGTTTTTTCAAGTTCAGCCATCCGATCCCAAAGTCGTTTTCTCTCCCCACAGGCCCTATTCAGGGACTCCACTGCCCGGTCAGTTTCACCCTGAGCAGCGGTCATGTCGTCGTCGAGTTTTTTTTCCTCATCGTCAGGGAGCCTGTCTCCCAAGAGCTCTCGACGCTCTCTAAGTAGAGCTTCACGCCGTTTCTCAACCCCTTTTAGATTTTCCTCAAGTTTTTTAAGAGCGGTTGCGGACGACAGAAGAGCCTGAGCTCCCTGATCAGCCCTGATCTCGAACGAAACGATCTCACTGGTCAGTTCATCCCTCTTCTCCTGATCCTCCAGCCATTGGTCCCGACGATTGGTCAATGTCACCAGGATCCTATCAAGTTCTGAGAGAGACGAAAGACCTATCCCGTAGGGAGCAAGCTCGTCAGCCATTCGCTTCACAGCCTCGGTTAACAGACCCTGACGACGACGAAGTTCGTCGTTCGCCCCTCTCAGACGCTCCTCAATGAGAGCCATCTGAGCAGCCTCCTCTCGGGCATCCCGGTCGCTCCGAGAGAAGGCCTCATGGGCCTGCTCGGCCCGACTTTGCAAACCGGTTAAGGCACCCTCCATGGCTTCAACAGTCTCGACAATCCTGGTACTCTGAGCCAGATCTTTCTCGTCAGTCACGGCCAACTCATCCAAAACTCCCGAAAGCTCGGAGTCAGACGGCAGCTCAGCCCTCGAGAGCCTGGGCCAGTTTTCCTTCAGAATCCGTCTGGCACGCTCCATGCTCTCTCCGAGAGAGATCTCATCAGACTCACTCCTCTCAAGATCCTTGTTTATCTCGGCCAAACGTACCTCAAGACCGACACGAACCTCCGTGATCTCCCGAAGGCGCTTTCGGACCGCTTCAAGACGGGCGCTGCTCTCCTCGAACGTCGGTCGCTGTCCAGCGGCGTAGGGATGATCGAGAGCGCCGCACAGGGGACAGGGGATGCCGTCCACCAGATAAGATCGAGCCTCCTCCAGATCCTGAACGGCTCGAATCAGTCTGCACTGAAGCTCCAAATCCCCCACCTTTTCGTCCAACTCGGCGGCTTGGGCCTCATAGTGCTGCAAATCGACGGCGACAGAGACTCTCTGGTTCTTCAGGGAGGATCGACGATCGTCCAAGAGCTGCACGGCCAGATTCGCCGACGCCAGATCCCCAAGCGCCGTCTGGCATCGATCGATGGCGTCCCGTCGTTCCGCAAGCGTTGCCCTTTGGGTTCGCCAATCACCGATTTCCCGTCCCATAAGAACCGCTTTCAGGGATTCGGATTGCCTGGCGAGTTCCGCCACGGCCCGATCCCATTCGGTTTTCGTCCTCGCTGCCACATGGGCTGTTCGAAGAGCGGAGTCAAGCACCAGTTCATGCTGAGGTTTCAACAACCCCACGGCCCTCTCTGCCTCGGCGACATCCCGGCCCAGAGCTCTGATCTGCTCTCCCCGGCTCTCGATACCGGCCAGGTCTCGAACCAGGGCCTCGTCGGTCTGGGAGCCCAGCAGTCGACACTCCAGCTCCGAGAGGGTTGAACGGATCTCATCCAGCCTCTGAAGGGTCTCCCGTTGGCTGGCCTCCAGCTTCGCCAGAGAAGCCCGGCCGTCGGCGACGGATAGCTTTGTATCCTCCATGGGTCTCTCCATCTCCGATATCTTCAGGTCCAGTTCCCGAACAGCCCGTATCGTGACCTGCCCCTCCCGTCTCCGGACTTCGGCTTGCTTCAGAGTCTCTTTTGAGGCATCTCTTCCCGCCTCGGCCTCCTTTACGGCCTGATCGATCCCGGATATCTCCGACTCGCAGCACTCCAGAGCCTGACGATCCTTGTCCTGAGCTTTTCGAAGATCCGTCACAACCCCATAATCGGCAGCCAGCTCCAGAGCCCTCAAGCCGGCGTCAAGCCTGGCCTGCTCCGGCGCAAAGGCATTCAGACGATCCAGATGTTCTTCCTTGGACTGACGTACCGCAGCCAGCTCCTCCTCAAACCTGCCAACAGCCCTGAGCCACCCGGCTGCCGTCCTCATCTCAGTAACCCGCTTGGCAAGCTCTCCATCCTCTCTCTCCATCAGTTTCAGCTCGGAGGTCAGTCGCCGTTCTTCCTGTACATCAAGGAGATCTATTGCCCCAACTTCGGCCTCTAAAAGCTCCAAGAGCTGCCTTTCCCGGGAGCGATGCTCGTGTACCCGGATAGAAATCCGGGTGTAGATATCCGTCCCGGTGATACGCTCCAGAAGAGGAGCCCGTTCGTCCGGCCCAGCCTGTAGAAAGGCGGCGAATCCTCCCTGGGCGAGAAGCATGGACCGGGTGAACCGATCAAAGTCCATACCGGTAACGACCTCCACTCTCTCGGCGACGCCGCGAATCGTGGACTCCAACACACGGCCGGAGGTCTTGTCCACCATCTCGTGCCTGGGGTTCTGAAGGTCACCTCCCGGTTTCCTATGAGCTCGACGCTGACTCCAGTGACAACGAAAAATACCTGAACGTGTCTCGAAGGTAGCCTCGGCAAAACACTCGCCAGTCCGACGGGACATGACCTCGTTACCGCTCTTGGTCACCTTGCCAACTCTGGGAGTCTGACCGTAGAGGGCCAGACACAGGGCGTCCAGAACAGTGCTTTTGCCAGAGCCCGTAGGCCCAGTGATGACAAAGAGACCATCGGAGGCAAAGTCCCCATGGGTCAGATCAATAAGCCATTCGCCAACCAGGGAGTTTAAATTCTTAAATCGAATACACTTTATTTTCATAACTCCATCCTATTCGGCGCGAACGTCGTCGTCTTGGAGGGATGACAAGATCTCTCCATAGGATCGAAGAAGCTCCGAACGCTGTTCCTCCGGGACGTCATGGGCATCCAGACATCGCTCAAAAACATCCGAGGTGGTCAGTTCAGCCAAAACCTCGTCGTCCTCCAATCGCTCCATGGCCATACGGACACACCGCCGGTCGGTCACCCGAAGGACCTCCACACCGGTTCCGTCCACTGCGGCGTCGACCCGCTCCCTCAGGTCGTCCACGAGGAGATCGCCCTCGTAGATAACCTCAAGCCAGGGGGAGTCCCCTCCCATGGATAGCTCAGCGATACGTTCTGCGATCGTCTCCCAGTCTCCCCGAATACGACACAGTTTCTGAAACGATGGGACAGGACAAAGACGAATCGACGGACATCGGCCGTCGAACTCCACCAGACAGACGCTCTTCTCCTGCCCGGCCTCCCCAAAGCCCATGGGAATGGGCGAGCCGCTATAGCGCATGATCTCGGAGCCTCCCACTCTCTGAGGAACGTGAAGATGCCCCAAAGCCAGATAGTCGAGGTTATCGGGAAATATTCCGGCACTTACGTGGGCCAGGGACCCGACGTAGAGCTCCCGAACCCCGTCGCCGTCGATCGTCCGCCCACCGGCGGTGAAGAGGTGTCCCATGACGACGACGGGAACGTGAGGTCCTAACTCCCCCCGCCTGGCCTCGGCCAGAGCGAGCACAGACGCATAGTGGTCGCGGATGCCGTCCACGAGCCTGCGATCCTTCTCCTCTACCGACTCACCTTCGTCAGAGAAACGAACGTCCCGGTCACGAAGATAGGGCACAGCGCAGACGATGAGCTCAGGACCTCCATCTCCCGAGAGAACGACGACTTCGTCCTCAGGGGATGACGCTCGTCCCAGTACATGCACATGAAGGGATTTAAGAAGATTTCGGGGGGCCTCCAAAAAGGAGGGAGAGTCGTGATTCCCGGCAATGATCACCACATGACGACAGCAGGACGACGCCCGGGACAAAAAACCGTAATAAAGTTCCTGAGCCCGGTTGCTCGGAGTCCCCGAGTCAAAGACATCTCCCGCCACGAGAAGAATATCGACAGCCTCATCCATCATAATCCGGGTGAGCCAGTCCAGAAAGCTCTCGAACTCCTCGTAGCGCCTTCTACCATAAAGCGTTCGACCGAGATGCCAATCGGAGGTATGGAGAATTTTCATGTGCAACCTCGTCTTTTTAATTAAAGAATGCTCCTTCTCCAGGTTAGAATGGTAGAATATTAATTATAACCCAAACTCCTGAGAAGGAATGGCACTCCCCTAAGCAGCGAGGGATCCTCGCGGAAGAAATCGCCCAAGACCATCTTCACCGACTCAGCCTATTGAAGCCATGAGAAAAACTCCTGGCTTGAGGAACACGGCTACAGAACAAACGCCAAAATACGGGACACAGAGGACACTTTATCACTCGGCAGGAGAAAAAGGGAAACCGAAGTAATCGCTCTAAAATCCAAAGCCGTTTGAAACACGTATTTGGAGCTTCTTCCTTGAAAACAGGGCCCTGATACTGAGGGACCTGACCTATACCATCACTCGACTCTCGTACCTGATACTACACTCAGGGGGCTCTGTTCTCTGTCTCAAAATATCATCATAAGCCCCTCTGGATCGAGAGAGAAACCGGTGGTCAAACGGGATTTTTATGTCTCTTTTTTGACCAATATCACCAAATCTTTCATTTTAAATTTATTTTGCATCTCAAGACTGCCAGGATTTAGGGGTACCAGAGGTGCCCTGATATTTTACCATTCTAACCTGGAGGGAAGATCTCCACCCTCCAAGCAGGAAAATTTTTAAAGGTACCCCTAAAAAAATCAGGTTCTGATGCTTTAGGAAAAGTAGATTTTCATTGATCCCGCGTATCTCCATCATGAATGCCCAGCATATCAGCCCCTTTTTACGTAAACCGTATAGGGCCACATCCTATCAGGGGTTGTACTGTAAAACAGGTTCCTTCGAGATTATTGTACGCTAGGTTGTGCAGTTTAATTCTACGACCATACGATTTAGGATAATCGCCCCTGATGCAAATACAGCAAAAAACCCACTGTTTAGCGGGCTTTTGAGGATTCCTGACAACTGATGATATTTGACGAAACAAGGCGTTGGCTGCCCCACCTGGACTCGAACCAGGATCAACGGAACCAAAATCCGTTGTGCTGCCTTTGCACCACGGGGCATCACGATCAGCCACGGAGAATCCAGTCATACCAAGGTATCAGGCGCATTGATATTGTTTAACATGACAGCACGAAAAAGAGAAATCCGTTGTGTAATTCGACGCCTCCCGGAGAAGTTTTAGACGGGAGGATACATCATGAATAACGTTCTTTCAATCGAATCGTGGCACAATCTCCCCACACCAGCTCAGGCACTCGAGACCTTTCTCATCTTCAAAAAAGCCACGGGGACAGCTCCCAGGACCATAGCCGATTACCACAAAAACGTAGGAACATTCTTCCGTGCCAACGAAAACGCCTGGAACGGCCCTGTCGCCATGAGGACACCCCTGGTGTCCTGGTTATCACAGGAAGTTGCCCCAACAACATACAACCTTCGCCTCGTGTACCTCCGGGCCTTCTTCACAGACTCCAACTCCAACGCTCAGGGATAGAGCTGTACAGCGATCTCTTCGGAGGTACAGGAGAAAGGCAAGCACGGCAATCACAGCCAGGACTGCCAAGCGCCAAACTCCTGGCTCCCACTTCCTGAACCCCATATCAGCCCATAGGGCAAATGTCAAAAAAGTGTTCCCCAGTGTACAGCCAAACGAGAGTATCCACGCCCAGAGTGCCAACCGACTAGTGGGATGATTGTTTTTCGGCACACTTAATGTTTCGCTCATCGTCTTCGCTCCTTTGATCGTCGATATTTATGAGATCATGATCTGCGTGCCCCTTCGCTCGGCTCGAGCCTGCCGCTGATATGGCTGAGGGATCGGCCAGACTGGGCGAACTGTGCCAATTTCAAGACGGATAGTCGATTTTACCACCCGAGTCCAAGGAGCTTCTTCGTGTCACACAGCCCTCAGATTACTTGTACACAATCCCTCCGATGTCCAAATTCTACGACATAAACGGTGAGACGGTTATTTTCTATTCGGCAAAGAATCCTGTATTCTCCCACTCGATACCGCCAAAAGCCTTTCAGGTTGGCTTTTAAAGGTTTGCCTGTTGAGCGGGGTGCGTTCCCCTAAGCTATACGTTGATCCATGTAGTCCAATATCCTCTTTTGTATTTCAAGAGGCATTCTGGAAAGGGCTTTTTCTACCCTGGGGGCATATTCAACCGTCCAGCCCAAGACGCTGCCTCATTTCGTCGGAGCTTATGGGCTTGATTCCACGCTCTTTCGCCTCAAGATACCGCTGTTCAGCCAGTTGAGCGTCTTCGAGGGGTTCAAGAACAGCTTTTTCGTAGTATTCCTTCGTCTTCCCCGTGACGTCGACGAGTTCTGTTATTCTTTTGTCCAGAGCGGTAGTCATGACGCAGCCTCCTTTTTCCTCTCGCCACAGTTCTCCGACAACATGGAGTCTAGCTATAGACAGAGCTTCTGTGACCGATTCGAACGATGAGGACGAGAAGTTTGTTGTCTTCTATTCGGCAGAGAACACGCCACGAACCTACGCGGTATCGCCAAAAGTCAGACAGGTCGCCTGAGAGGTTTTTGCCCCGCTCACGCGGGTTCTCGAGAGTTTCCAGTCGAGCCAGGTATTTGACGATCCGCAGGGCTTCAGGTTTGTCGATGGAGGCGAGGTCTTTTTCAGCCCCTCGTGAAAGCTCAACCCTCCAAGCCAAGGCGGTGTCTCACTTCGGAAAGAGGAGAGGATTGGTGCCCGTCAAGAAGATATTCCTCATATGCAGCAGCGGCCAAGGCGGCGTCTTCCATGTCGTCAAGGTAGGTTTCTATGGCTTTTCGAGCATACCAGGTTTTTGTTCGACCGGTTTTTTGCGCCAGAGTTTCGAGGCGTGATGAGAGCTTTTCGTCCAGACGTATTGCAAGCATGGTGGATTTCCTCCTTTTTGCAATACAAGTATAGCATACGACGGCTCACTTTTGAGGGGACATTCATCCCCGCTGATAAGCTGCGCTTCTTCCTCGTGATCACAAGAAGCCAGCGCAGGGGAGCTTAAACGAGAGCTTATATGCGTCTTCGGGGGATCAAAGCCCGGACGATGTCGATATTGGCCCTGATAGTATTCCTGTTTTTCACGATAAGCCCTTGAGCTGAGAGGCTTTTTATGTCTCTTGTAAGAGTCTTCCGGGTTTTGTCGGCGTACTCATCTGAAAGTTCCGGGGATAGCCGACGGATTTCTTTGATATTGATCTCTACAGGGTTTTGTACCTTCGTCAGAGCAAAAACGAGTTCCTTTTTTCTGATAGCTGTCGAGCTGGTGTTTCTGGAAAAACTCTCATTGACCAGATGCGTCCAGAGGATTTTGTACTGTTGTCCCTGGATAAGATCTATTTGTTCGTCAAGACCATCGATGAATCCCTGGAGAGCATATTCGATGAACTTACGAATTCCCTCTCCTCCCTCGCGGGAAGTCTCTTCCAGCCGAAGATAGTACTCGGAGCGAGTTTTGTTGTAGTGATTGCTTAAAAGGTGTGCTGCCGGAGTGGGAACACCAGATTCCAGAAGGAATCTGAATTCCAGTAGTCGAGCGGTTCTACCGTTTCCATCTCCAAAGGGGTGTATCCATGCAATGTACAGGTGAGCAAGGATGGCCGCAAGGATTCCCGAAGCGATCTCAAATCCTTTCCCCAGAACGGGGTCTTTCGGGTTTGTGATGTTCTGAAGCATGGAAACGAGTCTATTCATGAGGTAGGGGCAATCCTCGGCAGGAGGGGTTTTGTAGTGCCCGACTCCTACAGGATATTCCCGATATTCTCCAGGAATAACCTCACTCCTTACTTTGAGACCACGGAGGGTGGTTTTGTTGTAGCTTCGGATTTCGTCCGAGGACAGGGAGAAGTCCTGATGGTTGAGTATCTTCTCGCCTATTTCGTTGCACGCATCAATGATGTTCTGTATTTCCTGCCCCAGGTATTCTTGTGATGGAGGAAGTTTGAGTTCTCCCTTGCAAAGAGCCTGTGCGTCTTCTTCCTGAAGGGTGTTCCCCTCAATTGCAGTGGTCGCAAGTGCCCCCTTGGCAAGGTAGACACCATGCATTTCTGCTGCAAGGTCAGGAAGCAAGGCGACTTTTGAGAGGTGCCGACATTTGGATTGAGCAGCCCCCAGGAACATCCAGAGTTTTGGGGAAGCGTTTCTGAGGTCAGTCTCGAAAGTAATCCATGGGTGGCTTGTTTCGTAGGCTTTTTGAGACATGGGTTCCCTCCTTAGCTTGTAATTTTTGTTGCATAAGTATATGCTTTTCCCATGGAGATGTCCATAGATTTGTCCAGACCATTGTCCCCTAAAATGTCTGGATTGCAGCAAGGAGAAAAGACCAGTCAACTGGACCCAAAGGCGTTGCTTTGAGGAACTTCCAGTATGCCCCCACAGGGGGAACAAGAGTCTAGCTATAGACAGAGCTTCTGTGACTAATTCTAACGATGAGGACGATCAGGGTTTATTGTCGTGGACTTCATAGATGATTCGGTAGTCTCCCACTCGGATGCGGTAGCGTTTTTCGACTTTGAGGATTGCACAGCCTTTTGGCCTGGAGGCTTCGGAGAGTGGGTCTACTGCTGATCGGATTCGAGAGTAGGTTATCCCGTCAAGTTTCCGCAGTTGTTTTGCAGCGGAGGAAAAGATTTCAATCTTGTATGACATGGAGGGTATCGAGTTCGCTTTTGAGTTCTTCCCAGCTTATGGGGGCTCCTCCTTCTGCAAGGACCTGATCTGCCAGGCGGTTGTCCTGCTCGTCTTCGAGGGCGTCGATGTACCCCAGGACACGAGAGGCGTCCCTGTCTGAGAGGTTGCCGAAGCGGTTGTAGAGTTCTGTTTTCGTTGCGTTTTTTGTCATGGTTTGAGGCATGGCGATCCCCTCCTTTTTACGGATACTTCTTCTCGACTGTTATATCTTTTTAGCATTATGACTTCTCCTTAATTTGAACTTTTGCGACATCCGGCTTCTTGCCGGCTCCTCTGACGTGTGGACAGACAGACGTACCTGTTAACGCAATGAACCCGCCTCCCATCAGGGGTTGTACGGTAAAACAGACACCTCCGGCAACGGAGTACGTTAGATTGTACGGTTCGAGTCTGAGCTTGTACGATTTCGAGTTCTTTCCTCTGACATAAGGATATCAAAAAACCCGCTAAACAGCGGGCTTTTGAGTGCTTACGATGGTTCATAACGGTTGGTGAAATAAGGTATTGGCTGCCCCGCCTGGACTCGAACCAGGATCAACGGAACCAAAATCCGTTGTGCTGCCTTTGCACCACGGGGCACCACGATCAGCGAGGGATATTATACGGGAAAATCGCTCAGGGTGCCACCGGGGGAAACCTTTTTCTCAGTATAGCTATCTCCTCTCTTTCAGGGGTATCCTATATCCGGCTCCACATCGAGACGGACAAGTTGACGATCTCGAACGATCGGCAGCCCTCCAACGAACAGGTACCGTACCCCGTTGAGGTCGTCCACTCGAAAGTCACAGAACCGTCCGGGAGCTAGGGGGCCAATCTCACCGTCACCGAAGGGGAAGGCAGACCGTCCCAGATCATCCAACACATCGGCAGGCACCAAGCCATCGTACGTGCGACGGAGGAAGACCCGCTCCCCCTCAACGGACAGATCATCGTTACTGGCCTCGCCATCGGTGCCCAGAAAAACAGGGAGCCCGGCCTTTAAAATTGCAGGCAGAGCAGCTCGTCCAACACAACCCGCGCGTTCATTCGGGGATTGAGGGCGACCGTCACCCCATGTTCTGCCAGGAGACAGCGCTCCTGGTCATCAACCCAGCAACAATCAGAGACGATCAAGTTCGGCTCCGAGGTTCAGTGCTCGGACGATAACGTCTCCGCTTGAAGCGTACATACTGTGAATCGTAGGAGCCACTACAACATTGGGACCTTCATAATCCATGAGCTCCCGAAGATAGGCCTCACCCTTCTCATATGTCTCAAAATAGATCTCCTGCAAGAGCCGTTTGGCCTCGTATGCCTGGGGAGAGACTATATCGTAGGTCATCCTTTCAAAGATCAGTCGTATCCCCACGTCTCGAGCAGCCACGATGACCTCCCTGTCGTATTGGTTTCCTTGACGGTTATGAAGATAGAAGGACACCATGACCGACGACACCGTGCAGAGCCATCCGAGAGAAGGCTCTGCGACAGGCCAATAATCGAACGTGTTCCGGGCTCAGGTATGGGTTGTATCGATAAATGGTCTTGCGACTCCACGTCCCCAGATCCCAACTGGGATTCACATCGTCCACATAGATGGACTGCTCCGGGTGGGAATGGGCGTTGAACTCCCCATGGCGGATAACTAAAGGGGAAGGGAAAATCCTCCCGAGTCGCCCCTCCAGTTCGAGCATCGAATCAGGAACACCGAACCCCACGGCTTCTATCCGGTCACCTCAAGCCAGTAGATAACCGGGTTTCCTGATCCCCTTCAGTTCCAAGACTCCCATAAAAAGGCACCGAGATTCCGCCCTCTCTTTTTTCATGGTTTATCCTCTTTATACTCGACCAAGAGACTCAATAAGAGGATATAATAGAAAAGGAGTACACACTTTGAGGCTATCACATTTTTTCCGTTACATACAACGCTTGCGAGAACAACTTCAGGAGGTTGTGCAGCGGTTTATGGATGAAATACAAAAGGAGGTGCGTTTATCGTCTTAGAGAAAAATCCAAAATGCTCTGGTATGGCGTCAAGCAACAAGATCAACGAGATCAAGAGACAGCAGGAGAATGCCGAAACTACACCCATAGACCGAGGAGGCGTAAACGATGAAACGATATACAATATTGGCTATGACCTTAACGGCACTTCTATGGACAGCCAGCTACGTCGGAGCTTCTGAGTACTCGGCAACCATGGAGACAACTAGTCCAGAAGGGACTTTCTCCGCCAAGGTGTTCGTCAAGGGCCCATGGCACCGCCATGAGCAGGACGAGTCCATTGTTCTCTACAACCAAAAAACAGGAACGACATACTCCATCATCCCATCGGAAAAAACCTACATCGAGATGACTGATGAAAATCCTTACGCAAATCCCATAAAGTCGATGGGGGAGCAGAATATAGCTGTCGGGCAATCCCTGAGCGATGCGGACGGCACGCTGGAGAGGCTTCCATCGGAGACCTTTGCCGGATACCGATGCGACGTCTATCGCCATACCCCTAACGACTTAGAATTCGGCCCATCCACCGTGTGGTACTCGCCAAAACTGCACGCAAGCCTTAAGGTAATCTACGACGGGCCGACAGGTGTTATCACGATGGAATACTCTCACATTGCAGAAGGCCCCCAGGATGACAAGCTCTTTGTTCTTCCGAAGGGATACAAAAAAATGGATCTTCAATTTTAGTATCCATGCCCGTCTATCCCTCGGATATTATCCTCATCCAACCGGAAACGGAAAAAGAGCTTGTTGGTTCGTGGGCTATTCGAAAAAGGAACTTTCCCGACGAGCTTCACTGCGATGTACCGGAAAAGACCCTCGTTCTTTCCCTCACCGGAAGGGATTGCGCCCTGAACTGCGCTCACTGCGGCGGGCACTACCTCAAAGGGATGACGCAACCGGAAGAACTGCTGGAAGCTCTCTCCGGGGGGCGATACACCAGCTGTCTCGTCAGCGGTGGCTGTGCCTCATCCGGGGCCGTTGACGGAGAAAATAAGGCACACATGATTGCCAACCTGAAACAGCGAAACCTGCGAATCAACATGCACGTAGGACTCATGTCTCCAGAAGAGCTGCAACTCGTAGCGCCTCTGGCAGACAGAATATCCTTCGACTTCGTCACGGACGACACCACCATCGAAGAAGTCTTCGGCCTTCATCGAACATCTCAGGACTACATCAAGACCTACAACCTCCTCCGAAAGCTGGGAACCCCGGTTCTCCCTCATATCTGTATCGGCCTCAAAGGCGGGCAGGTTATCGGCGAGTATGGTGCTCTCGAGAAACTCGCCGAACTGGGAGCGGACGGACTGGTCTTTATCGTTCTGATCCCGACCCCGGGCACCCGATATCAGGACAAGACCCCACCCCCGCTGGACGAGGTGGCCCAACTTCTGATTCGGGCCCGTACACTCTTCCCCGATATTCCCCTTCACCTCGGCTGTATGAGACCCAAAGGACGATATCGGCGTGAGCTGGACTGCCTTGCCGTGAGATGCGGTCTGAACAAAATCGTCAACCCCACGCCCCCTTCCCTGAAACTGGCACGATCCATGGGACTCACCCTCCGTCACGGAAAGGAGTGCTGCGCCCTATGAACGTTCGCCTATCCATCGGAACCGCCGCCGTTTTGGGCCTTGCCTCTCTGAAATCCGACGCCGACCCGACAACGGCCTACATCATGGACGAGGGAGGCCGCTGCCTCCGAAGCTGTGCTTTCTGCTCTCAAGCTCGAAACGCCAAGTGCGGCGATGACAAACTCTCCCGTGTTATCTGGCCTCTCTTTCCCCTGGACGAAGTCCTGCCGCTCCTCAGACGGGCCGAAGAAGATAAGAAGCTCATCCGGGCCTGCATCCAGGTGCCGATGAACAGGGGATCATACGAACGAACCCTCACCCTGACCGAGAAGATCTCCAGCGAGACCGGGCTTTCAATCAGCGTTTCCACCAACATCCAGAAAATAGACCAGGTTCAGGAACTCATGAACCGGGGAGCTGCTCGAGTCAGCATCGCCATGGACGCCGCAACCGAGGACATCCACCGAACCGTCAAAGGGGGAAGCTTCAACGGCAAAATCGAACTCATCACTCAGGCGACCGCCCTGTTTCCCCGGCGAATATCGACCCACGTCATCGTCGGCCTCGGCGAGAGCGAGGAAGAGGCGCTGAAACTCATCGGCCAGATGATCGCCATGGACGTAACCGTGGGACTGTTCGCCTTCACTCCCCTGCCGGGAACCGCTATGGCACACGTACCGCCTCCTCCTCCGGGCACGTACCGCCGGGTGCAGATTGGGACGTGGCTCATGAAAAGCGGGCACATTACCGTAGACGACATGAGCTTTTCTCAGGGACGCCTGACATCCATCGCCATGGATAGCCAGGAGCTTCTCGACCTGATCGGCACGGGAGCCCCCTTTCGTACCGCCGGCTGTACCGGGTGCAACAGACCCTACTACAACGAAAGCCCCCGCCGGGGCACCATGTTTAACTATCCCCGTTACCTGTCCCCCGAAGAGGCCAGAACGGCCCTTGAGGAAACCGATCTGGAACAGATCAAGGAGGTACTGCATGAAGTGGCGATTCGTTAACACAGGGACCCAATCGGGAGCCATGAACATGGCTCTTGACGAATCGGTGATGATCCACTGCGCACGGGGCGACGTCTCCCCAACCCTGCGGTTCTACCGATGGGATCGCCCAACCCTCACCCTGGGCTACTTTCAAAAAGCCCACGGAGAGGTCAACCTGGAGGCCTGCGAACAACAGGGCGTTGCTGTCGTCCGACGTCTCACAGGCGGCAGGGCTGTACTCCACGACCGGGAACTCACCTACAGCATCGTCATGGGAAAAGAGCGGGGAGACCTGCCTGAGGGCGTGACAGCCTCCTACAAAATCCTCTCGGAAGGGCTCCTTCTGGGATTCAAAAACCTTTCGATTCAGGCCTGCATGAGCCGACCGACACCCTCAGGATGCCGCTCATCCTCAGCATGTTTCGATGCCCTGTCAGCCTACGAACTCGAGGTGGGAGGGAAAAAAATAGTGGGCAGCGCACAGGCCAGAAGACACGGAGCCCTGTTGCAACACGGCTCCGTCCTCAACGACCTGTCCGTGGATCTGCTTTTCTCCGTGCTTCGGGACGACGGGCAGGGAGGGCTGGAGCGTGCGAGACAGGATTTTCTGAACAAAGCCACCAGCATCCGCCACGAGACCGGCGCTGAAAAAAACTGGGAGGAGCTCTGCGATGCCTTCCTCCGTGGCTTTCAGGAAGCGTTTGACGCCCCGCTTATTGAGACCGACCTCACCCCCTCCGAGTGGGAACTCGCCCACCAGCTGACCGAGGACAAATACAGCTCGCTCAGCTGGACGACCCGTCGATAAGCAAACAACGCTTCGCATGTGGTTATAAGACCAGCTTTTATTTTTACCCGATCCGTCGTATAATACACCTCAGCTTGCTCCCAAGAGAGCCAAGAAATGAGGAGGCATCACCTATGAACGACGGCGTCCAGCCATATCTGAGTCATATTTTCTACCATCTGCCAAAACGGCGCCTCACGAACAAAGACCTTATCGAGGAATTTGGTACCTGGACCGAGAAAAAAATTCGATCAAAGACAGGAGTAGAGGAACGGGCCGTTGCATCAGAGACCGACACAGCATCCTTCCTGGCCACGAAGGCAGCGGAAAAACTGTTTCAAGAGACCGGTATCGACCGATCATCGATTGACATGCTGATGCTCTGCACCGAGACACCCGATTATCTGCTCCCCGCCACAGCCTGCCTCGTCCATCATAACCTTGGACTTCCCAACGATTGTGGCGCCTTTGACATATCCCTGGGCTGTTCAGGATATATCTATGGTCTCCACCTCGCCTCGGCCATGATCCAATCGACGATGGCGAGAAGAGTCCTCTTCCTGACCGGCGACGTCCTGAGCCACTACATACACCCCAAAGATAAAAGTACCCGTACCATCTTCGGCGACTGCTTTACAGCTTCCCTCATCAACAGTGACGAGACAGGAAATTTCGGACAGATCGGACACTTTGTCCTTGGTACGGATGGATCAGGCAGTCAGAATCTCATCATCCCAGCCGGAGGCGCAGCTCAGCGCTGCTCCCAAGCTACAAAAGAAATCTACACAAACCGATACGGCAACTCCAGAACTCCCGAGGATCTGTATATGAACGGCCCGGAAGTATTCGCCTTCGCTCTCCGCGAGGTCCCTCCAGTAATCGACGAGTGCCTGAAACTCAATAGCCTGACCATAGACGAGGTTGATTTATTCGTCTTTCACCAGGCGACGGACATGATGCTCCAGAAACTTCGTCACGAGCTGAACATCCCTGAGAACAAGTTTATCGTCGATGTGGCAAAGACGGGCAATACAGTGAGTTCCTCCATTCCCCTGGCTCTTCGAAGAGCAATGGATAACGGTCGGCTTCACCCAGGAGCCATCGTCCTGCTCTGTGGTTTTGGCGTGGGATACTCTTGGGGTGCGACCATCCTTCGGCTCTGAGAAACATAAAAAAGCGGCAGACCATTTTGGGCCTGCCGCTTTTTTCTTGAAATCACGCCTCAAAAAGAGATCGTGAGGCAAATCCGGGGTCGCTGGTGAGGTTGACACCCAGCTTTCGAAACGCCGTCTCGTCACCGGGCGAGGGGATATGGGAGAGGTGTACCTCACAGTTCCGCAGTTCTCGAAGCTTCTCCACCGCCTCGGCAGCAACCGGGTTCGTCGTTGCACAGATGCTCAGAGCCGCCATGGTCTCCTCCAGGTCAAGCCCAAGCATTCGCTCGCCTAATACATCTTTTTTCAGATGTCCCAACGACTCAATCACGTTAACAGACAGCAGGTCGATAGCATCGGGGATACCTGCCAAAACCTTGATACCGTTCAGCACCAAGCTGGACGCTGCATGAAAAAGAGGGGAGTTTTTCCCCGTAACGATCCGACCATCGGCAAGCTCAAGTGCCGCACCGGAACAGACGCCATCAGCGCCTTTACCTTTTTTCTTCGCATCTATAGCCGTCTGTCTGGCAGGGAGGACCACTCGACGATCCTCTGGACGAACACCCAGTTCCTCCATGAGCAGTGCCACCCTCTGAACCGCCTCCTCCTCGACAGATCCCGAAAGATAGTCGCAAGAGTACCGAAAGTACCGACGGATGACCTCCTGGATCGACGCATCTCTGACGACCTCGTCGTCCACGATGCCGAAAAACACTCGATTCACCCCCATGTCCGTGGGTGAACGATACAGGGAACTTTCCCCCGTAATTTTCTCCAGAATCCGACGAAGGAGGGGAAAGGCCTCCAGATCACGGTTGTAGTTCACCGTCTTTTCGTCGTAGGCTTCGAGGTGAAAGTGGTCGATGAGGTTGACGTCGCCGATATCGGCGGTGGCCGCCTCGTACGCCACGTTGACCGGATGTTTCAGGGGCATGTTCCACACCGGAAATGTCTCGAACTTGGCGTAGCCTGCCCGAATTCCTCTCTGATGCTCGTGGTAGAGCTGAGAGAGGCATGTGGCCAACTTGCCGCTGCATGGTCCGGGAGCCGTGACCACGACGATGGGACAATCCGTCTGAATGTAGGGATTGGCACCATAGCCCTCGGGGCTTACGATGACATCGACATCGGTGGGATACCCCTTGGTAGCACCGTGAAGATAGACCTTCATACCCCGACGCTCCAGCTTGTTCTTAAACATGACCGCCGCCGGCTGATTGTCGAATCGGGTGATGACCACGGCACCGATGGCGATGCCTCTATCTGTCAGGTCGTCGATGATCTTCAGGACATCGACATCGTAGGTGATGCCAAAATCAGCCCGGACCTTCTTCCGTTCGATATCACCAGCATACAGACAGATCAGCACCTCAAGCTTCTCCCTGAATCGTTCAAGAAGGCGAATCTTCACGTTCGGATCGAAGCCTGGAAGGATTCGGGCAGCATGATAATCAAACATCAGCTTACCACCAAACTCGATGTACAATTTGTTGTCGAACTGCTCCATCCGTTTTAGGATGGCCTCGGTCTGCTGTCTGAGGTACTCCTCCGAGTCAAACCCCCGCTTTACCATAGAGAACCTCCCCCTTAGATTTCTGCAAACAGCAAATCAGACAGGAATACGAATTACGAAAGAGAGGACAAGCGAGATCTCGCCTGTCCTCTCCCTTTTCGAAAGTTCTTTAAGGCTGCTTATCCAAAGCAGCTTTGACCTTTCCGATCCTTGGATCGTTGGCGATGGGGAAGCAGCGATGCCACTGCTCTGGGTAGGCACGAAGGAACCACACCGCTGCCGCTTCAAGAGAGGCGTTTTTCTCTTTCATGTACGCCAGCGCCGCGTTAGTCTGTTCCAGGGTGGACGTGTAATTAGCCAGGATGGTGACAGCCTCGGGTGACTTGATGCACAGTTTTGTCGAGATCCCGATGTGGACCCGGGACGGGGGGAAGGAGCAATCATAGCTTTCATCGTCCCATCTGGCGTGCTCATAGGGAGGCTCCTCCAGCTTATACATGTCCAACATCCCCATGAGAGGCGTGGGTTCCCAATAATAGGTAAGAATCGGATCGCCCTTCTCGTACGCCGAGAAGATCGCTGTCGCCAGAGCAGCGGACGATCCGGCGCTGAAGTTCTCATACAGGGGGTCCAGACCGTAGGCTTTCAGCTTGGCCTCGTTGACCGAGTAGGTCACCCAGCCGGTGGGACCATTATAAAACCGTCCCTTGCCCGGTTCTCCTCCCGACTTGGGCACGAAGAGGTCCTTATATTTTTTCAAATCCTGAACGGATTTCAGATCAGGGGCCATAGGCTTGATGCCCCGTTCGGGGTCGCCCTTCACCACGTAGGCCGGCACGTACCACCCCTGGACTGCATCGGGATAGGTGGGCCCAAGGTCCAGAACCTTACCCTTGGCGGTCATCTCGCTCCAGGTCTCCTTGATGTTATCCGACCAGATCTCCATGGTGGCGTCCACATTTCCTCGAGCCATTCCCATAAGCAGAGGCATGGTCTCGGCGAACTCGTACTGGACATCCATCCCAAGACCGTGCTTCAGGATAAACCCGACAATCCGATTGTGAAGCTGCACGCTGTCCCAGCTGAAGTCTCCCAGCTTGATTGATGACGACACAGCATCAGCAGACAGACAATTCGTGAACAGAAGAGATAGGCAACAGAGAAATACGAGAAAAAAACGGTTGGATTTCATGGTAAACCTCCTTGTTTAGCCCGTCTTCATCCGAAAAGGAGAAGATAGCTCGACAAACGGGATTGCCCCCCCACAAAAAAGGGGCGAAACTTAGCGATCAAGTTCGCCCATTAAGCCTTATTTTATCATCAAGGCAATGTCGTGTCAAAAGAAGGCTAAAAGGAGGATTCTGAGAAAGACCCTTTGCGTAACAAGGCTTCAAAAGCATCGGGCGGAATCGGCCGACTGAATAAAAACCCCTGAAGCACATCACACCCTAAAGTTTTCAGATAGGACCACTGTGCAACTGAGTCGACGCCTTCGGCGACAACCTCCTTCCCCAGAGCATGTCCTAAATTTACGACAGCCTCAGCAATAGCACGATCTCGAGTGGCTTCAGGAAGCCCCGAAACGAAAGATTTGTCCATTTTTAATCTACGAACGGGGAATTGTTTGAGATAGGTCATGGAAGAATATCCTGTGCCAAAGTCATCGATAGAAATCCCGATTCCCTGGTCTACCAGCTGAGTTAAAAGCTCAACCGCCCGATCCTCCGTACGAATCAGGGCATTTTCCGTCAACTCCAGATCGAGACACGAAGCTGGAAAACCCGTCTGGTTCAGCACATGCTCTACCTTGGCTACCAGGGCGGGATCGCTGAACTGCCGAGCTGATATATTCACCGAGAGTCGCAGGTTGGGAAATTCATCAAGCCAATGGAGAACCTGAGAACACGCTTTGCGAAGAACCCATTCGCCCAATGCTGTGATCACCCCCGTATCCTCTGCGACAGAGATAAACTCATCAGGCATAACGAGACGTCCCAAACGGGAAGATCGCCACCGAACAAGAGCCTCCATACCACCGATCTCCCCCGTGTCCGTGTAGACCGTGGGCTGATAATGAAGTTCGAATTCCTCTTGCTCAAGAGCTTCTTGAATGTGCGGACTGACCTGAAAGTAACTTTTATGCTCCGACGACAGGGCCTGTGAAAAGAGCCGAAACGCTCCCTTCCCGGCGACCTTAGCGGACTGAAGGGCCACCTCGGCGTTGGAGAAAATCTCGTCATCATCCTTGCTGTCGTCAGGATAGACAGCCACGCCACAACTCAGCGACAGATCAACACGATGCTCCCCCACAGAGATCTTCCCGGCAAACATGTCTTCGATCTGTTCTGCCATCATGAACAAACCGGGTCGCCCCAAATCCCCCGGTACTATCAGAGCGAACGAGTCACTGCCGATCCGAGCTACAGAAGCACCATCAGTCACCAGGGACGAGAGTCTTTTCGCCACGGCAATCAAAATATGGTTGCCGACCGAATACCCCAGAGAAACGTTGAGAGATGTGAAATGATCAATATCACAGAGGAACAAACTCATCATCTCATTCTCTTTTTTGGCTTTTTTAATAGCCAACGAAAGGAGATCCAGAAACAAAATTCTGTTGGGCAACCCCGTAAGCCCGTCAATATGTTCATGATCAGAGCACCGCATCTGTAGAGCCTGAGAGATCTCCTTGGTATGGGACTCCACTAATCGCTCCATACGATAACGATACTTTTGATTGTCCCTCTGAAGAGAAGCCCAGGCCAAAGCCTGCTTCGCGAGATGCCGAATCCAGCGTTCTTCGATATCAGGCTTGATCAGCCATCCCCACGCTCCTTTTTCGAGAGCCTGCTCTACAAAGTCGTCCTCATCGGCGTGAACGACCACGATCACCGGAGTTTGTTGAGATCGACGAGTGATCTCCTGGAGAACCTCCATACGCGAAATCTCAGAGATCAAGTCACCTAACAGCACAAGGTTATACTCTCCATCGCCGAAGCGATATAGCGCCTCCTCACCGGATTCCGCTGTTTCCACCGAATACCCCAAAGACGTCAAGGAGTGAATTACACTCTTCCGATCCCCAAGATTGCTATCAACGACAAGGACAGACGCCATAAGTTCTACCCTCCAATGTTATAAAAACAATGCTTTAGCAGTATAACATATCTTGCTCAACACGCCGATGATTTCCTCTACGATATACATTTCTCTCACTATGCACGAGTTTGAGAACTTCTTTCGGATATCCTAAAAAGCAAAAGCCCGATCAGAAGATCAAGCTTTTACTTTTTTCATTGTTCCGAAGAATCTACCGACAAAGCGGTTTGATCCCCTCAGGGGTTTTGATCAAAATAGCCCATGGAACACTGTCGTTCCGAGCTCTGAGGAACGTTCCCTCAGGCATACGCCAAAACCATGCGCCGGCCACCGAGACGAGCTTAGCGTTCATCAAGATCCCTCCTTTTTCTTGAGGGCATCTCTAAAAACGGGGAAAATACAGGATGTTGAAAAGTGAGATAGGTTCTTACCTATATTTCACATAGTTTATACATATTTAACTCCTGATCCACAGTCAAAAAGTGTACTTTTAGAGATTCCCTTGAGTTAGTTCTCCTCTAATCGCCGAACTATCGAAGTACGAGAGGAGAATTTCAAAACATCGAAGACACAAAAAATCACTCCCAGAGAACAGCAGGAGTGATTAAAATGATCTGGCTCCCCGGGCAGGACTCGAACCTGCGACCTAGTGGTTAACAGCCACCCGCTCTGCCGACTGAGCTACCGAGGAATACGCAGCACCTGTGTATCTTGAACGAAGTGTATTATATCACATTCTATAACAATAACAAGACTCCCAGTAGATAAGGAGAGAAAGAAGAACTCTCTTTTTTACTCCGCCACGACGAGCCCCAAGTTCCGCTCAGCGCTGGTAAAGACAGTGAAACGACCTCGATAGATCCGAATGGCCGGATGAGACCCTGGCTCATATGCGATGCTGTCGAACCATTCCTGCCTGAACAGATTGTTCTGGTATCCCTGAAACACCGGCATATAGAGTACCCCGTCCACCTCAAGGTCTGAGAAAAAATGAGTCCCATAGGACAACTCCGGCATGTAGCCCATTCTGGGGATCCCCACTTCCACCATACAACAGCATCGGGAAAGTTCATTATACTGCACCGGTACACCCAGCATGGGATTGCTGGAGCCGATCCGGCCCGGTGCAACAAAGATAAATCGCTCACCCTTGAGGCGATCGTTCACCATCCCAACAGATCGGGCGATGAGTCCGGGATCGGGGGCTCCGGTGTAGACTGCATGATCCACATACACCAGGTTACGAACGTCTCGAAACGACCCGTTGGTCACCATACGATCCGCCCTGAGTATAACTCTGTCTTGGTTCACAGCCTCCAGGGAGCTCGTCAACACGCCACTCCCGGCCCAGAGGGGACGAGCCTGAATGAGCTCCAGATGATTATCTCGAGGCTCGTAGGCAAACTCAACATCCGCCGGGACACCCATGGCCTCCTCCAAAACCGCCAAAGTTCGACGCATCCGTTCAAAAAACCGACGGTGCCTCTTAGGGAAATCCTCAAAGGTGAAGCATATCCGGCTCACCCGGTCATCTGACGGCGAGGCGTTAGGGGAAGTAAAGTATCCTCCCCCCTCATCACCCCGGTACATCTGCGCATACTGGGAGACTTCCTCCCTATAGCATGGAAAAATCTGATCCCAGACATCGTTGACGTTCACAGTCACCAACGTATCGGGTCGGTCCTTCGAGGCCTCGTCAAATCGAGCTCGAGAAATAGCCTGAAACCGCTCCTGTGAGTGACGCAACACCGTATAGGGATCCTGCCCCTCCGGCCGAAGGAAAGGGTTAGTCAACGAACAGGTTCGGGCATACTCACGTTTTGTACTCATAGTCCCCAGACCAAAGACGAATCGGACGACCCCGTCCTCCATATTTACCCGACTGGTCCACCTCCGATAATTTCGGGAAAAACCCACTCCGCCAATAGTGGGGTAGAACAGATCCCCCCGCCATTTCCCCGACATAGCCATGATGATAATGCCCATGGAGTCGTCGCCAATACTATGTCGCTCCCTGTAGGAGATAGCCTTGGGAAAATAAACCCGTGAATAGATCCGACGGATTTCTCGACAGACCGCCGCAACCCGATGGTTCAAAGGACCGTAGTTGCCCAGAAAATCGCTGAGATACTTACCCGCGAAAGAATATTTCAATGAATCCTCCTGGATACTACTGCTGCGAACGACAACAGGGTCGGTCACATCGACCAAAAAGGTCGTCACCCTTTGAACTACAGCATCGGGAAGACGATGGGCCAAAAAGGCCGCCTCCAGCTCCTCAGGGGAAGCAGAGCTGATAAGTCTCTCTCTCCCTGGCAGGGATGCCACAAACCGATCAAAAAGGTCACTCCCAAAAAACAAAGCCCGAGGCATGGTGGTCTCGACAAGCTCGGGATCCTTTGAGTCCCGAAGTGCGCGAATACCGTACAGAAGGGATCGTCCTTTTCCACCGATCGACCCCTCGCCCAGAATCATGGGAGCAAATTCAGGATCGTCCCGAGGCTCCCAGGCAAAATATCGCTGTACCTGTTCGTCTCTGTCCATCATCATGCCTGGACCACCTCTCCTTCGCCGGTTTCAAAAACGACACCTTCTTCGCCGTCGCCGTTTAAATACACGTCGAAGCATCCATGGTACACCCGAACCGCCGAATGCCCCCCACTCTCATAAGGATGCCCGTCGAACCACTCTCTATGAAAGACATTATCCTGCTCGCCATCTATCACCGGGAGATAAAGAATATCGTCCACATCCAGATCCAAGAAAAAATGTGTTCCATACGACAGCTCAGGGATCATCCCACGCTTCGGGATACCCACCTCAACCATACATCCGCAGTTGGATATCTCGCTGTAGTCCACAGGGACTCCCAAAGCAGGGTTGGAACTTCCCCATCGCCCCGGGCCAACAAGAATGTATTTCTTTCCCTCCAAAACTCTGTTCAAAGCACCCACCGCCCGTGCAACAGCTGCAAAATCCTGACTTTCGCTGTATTCATCGGGATCGACGTACACAATAGTGGATATTCCCTTAAGAACATGGTTGGTCACCATTCGGTTACCCCGAAGCATCACACGATGTGGTGGAATATCCTTCGGGATACCCACCCTTCCAAACTCCACATATGACGCCAGGGGACGAAGCTGAATCAAGGTGAGGACATCGTTCTCCGATTCATAGACAGCCTCCACATCAACGGGGAATCCCATCGCTCCCTCAAAAAACGAGAGTATCCGCTTCATCCGGACAAATAACCCACGACAGCGCCGAGGCAAATCCGAAAAGGTAAAACATGGCATAGGCATCCGAAGGTTGGACAAGTCGGTATGAAGCCAGTAGAGCATGCCGTCGTCATACCACTCAACAAAAGCCGAAGCCATACGATGACGCTTTTGGATATAGGGCAAAGCTTGCGTCAAAGACGCCGTCACGAGCCGTCCTTGAGCCAGATCCACGTAATCAAACTCTTTCTGAGCATAGAGGTAGATCTGTTCACCGTTCGTCCCCTCTGGACGGAGTGACGGATTGGTCAGGTAAAAGGTTCGTGCAAAGGAGCGATCCACAGCGCGGGTTCCCAAGCCAAAACACAGACGCATCACTCCGTCGTTCTTGTTGATCCGGGGGGATGGCCGACGAAACACACAGGAAAAGGCCGTGACGGCCAATTCAGGGTAAAAGCAATTTCCTCTCTGACGTCCCTGAAGGGGCTGAATTAAAACAGCCATTTTCTCGGTACCTCGAGGAATACCGTGTTTTCGTTGATACTCCAAGGCTGCCGGATGATACGTAGAGGCAAAAACTGTCTTGATCGCCTTTTCCAGATCCCGGTGAGCAACTGATCGGTCAACCCCGTTAGCGACAAAACACGTCGCATATTTTCCCGCAAAGGACAGCTCGATATCGTCCTCCAGCAATGACGAAGAGCGAATCGCCAGAGGGAGTCCAACGGAGGCACCGTGATTCTCAATATCGGTCAGAATTGACGACGGCAGAGGAAGCGACATGATATACGCATGAAGCTCATCGAAGGACACCTCGAGAGAACGATCCTCCAGATCATGACAAGCGGCAAACTCCTCAAAGACCTCGGTGCTCAGAGCAACCGTCCTCTCGGGAAGGGAGACTTCCTCACAAAGACAGTCTTCCATAAGAGATTCATGCGCAAAGGCCAAGCCCTTTCCCTTGCCTCCGATGCTTCCCCCACCGATCACCCAGCCCCGTTCCCTGTAGTAGGGCAGTGGATCGTACGCACGGTACAACTCCTTATGATCCATAATGCCACCTCCTCAAGGGAACTCTAGCAGAAAAACGAAAAAGAGACGACCTCTCAAAATGAGAGTTCGTCTCTTAGTAAATCGCCAGTACCTCTATGAGATGATGGCAAGGCTCCTCAGTGTCTGGGTTGATCGCAGCAACACTCATGGAAGCACACCGCCAGGTCTCCTCTCGGACGACCTGTCACATTGGATGCGAGCACAGCGACCTGCTCGAGAAAATCTTCCCGTTCCTTCTCGGATAAATCTGAAGCACTCACACGAATAACCGTCATGAAGACACCTCCCTAAGCATGCTAATGATCTGACATGATAAAGAATTATACACGCAAAAAGAGAATATGTAAACCCCCGCAGAGGCACCGCACATAAAGAGCATGTCACCCCCGAAAGAAAGACCTTCTTAAGGAAAAATCTAGTATTCTTGCCGACAATGTGTGCGTTATCGTATAATGAGAATGTGAACATCAATGTAGAAGTGTAGCACCCATAAAGGAAGTATGAGATCATGCTTGGTTTTCTGTCTAAGATAACGGCATTTCTCCTGTGTCTGTCCCTGATCTTTTTGGCGGTAGTGCGATTGCTCTTTCCGTTCCTGGCATTTCACCCTGACCGAGAGCTTCGCTGTACGCCCACGACTGTAGGTCTGGCCTACCAGGATGTACCCTTTATGACCAAAGACGGCATTCAGCTTCACGGTTGGTATATCCCAGTCGAGCCATCCCGAGGAGTTGTGCTTTTCTGCCACGGAAACGCTGGCAACATAGGGCATCGACTGGAATCTATCGGGATTTTTCATGATCTGGGACTCTCCGTACTGATCTTCGACTATCGAGGATATGGACGAAGCCAGGGATCTAGCAGCGTGAAAGGACTCGCAGTAGACGCAAAAGCCGCATGGGATTGGCTGGTGTACGATCAAAAAATCTCTCCTGATGAGATCGTGCTTTTCGGCCGATCTCTGGGAGGTGCCATAGCCTTGGAGCTAACCAAAAGCGTCGCCCCCAAGGGCATTATCCTGGAATCCACTTTTGCTTCGCCGTTCGGGCTCCTGCCCATCGGTCTGATCGCCCCCCTCCTTCGGACGGCCCTGGGGAACCCCTGGGATTCCCTTTCAGCGGCACGAGAGTTGGACATTCCAACCCTGTGTATCCACAGCCCCGACGATGAGATCGTCCCCTTCCGGGAGGGGCAAAAGCTCTACGATGCCGTGATGGGGGAGAAATCCTTTGTAGAGATCAAGGGAGGACACAACGACAGCTTTATGATGTCCATCTCCACATACGTCCCGGCTCTGGACGATTTTCTGACAAGGCTCCTGGGGCCACGATGACAAGAGCTCTGTAGGGCACCTCTAAAAACCTACATCCGAGTCTCCCTGTCATGAAGGGCTCATACTCCGGGACATTGCATTCTATCGACACCAGCCAGATACGGACAAAGGGCCTCACCCAGCGTACGTGAGGCCCTTTGTCCGTTCAAACGCATTGTTTGTTCCCAATATTACGAAACTCCCCCGTCCCCAAACTCCCCTTCCATATGCTGCGTGACCTTCGTCACCAAGACCTGGTCGATCTTGTAGTTGTCGATGTCCACCACCTCGAACTTGTACCCATCGTGAACGACGAAGTCGGTTCTGTGAGGGATGCAGCGCAGCATGTACATCAGAAAACCGCCGACGGTTTCGTAGTGCTCGGCATGAGGCATCTCTTTTATCTCAAGCACTCTCATCATATCGTCGATAGGGGTAGCACCTTCCAGAAGCCAGGAAGAGTCGTCCCGCTTGATAATCTGCTCTTCCTCTCCCACAAGAGTCCCCATGAGCATGAGCATTATATCCTGCAAGGTGATGATACCCACGACCAGAGCATATTCGTTGAGCACCACGGCCAGGCTCTCCCCCCGCCCCTTGAACTGATCCATAGCCTCGGCAAGAGTCAGGGAATCGGGCATTATCAAAGGCGGCTCAACTTCTATTCCGCTGTCCAAAAGCAAGCTCTCGCCCTTGAGCACCCTCTCAAGCAATTCCTTGGATGCCACACATCCCACGATGTTGTCGATCCCCTTGTCGCAAACCAGGTACGTGGAGTGAGGGGCGGCGGCGATCTTTTGCTTTATACTGGACTCGCTTTCTCGGAGCTCAAAGTACACCACATTCTCCCTGACGGTCATGGCCGAGGGGACAGTGCGGATATCCAGCTCGAATACGTTGTCGATCAGGGCCTTCTCCTGCTTTCTCAGAAGGCCAGCAACGGTTCCTGCCTCCATCACAGCATACAGATCATCGGAGGTGATATCTTCCTGGCGATTTTCGGGTAGCCCCAGCACGCGGCATATGACGATGCTCAAGACATCAAAGATTTTTGCCAGGGGTTTACATAGCTGGATAACCCACCCCATTCCGTTGATAGTCCAAAGAGAAACTGACTCCGGAACCGCCATGGCAATACGTTTGGGAATGAGGTCGGCAAAGAGGACGAAGAAGAGGGTTACCCCCACAAAGGGGATCGCCGAGGCAAGCTCCCCTCGCAAGACGGGAGACATACTCTCAGGCAAAAGTCCGTAAACCACAGGAGCCAGGCAGGAGTCCCCCACGATACCGGCCAGGATAGCTACAGCGTTCAACCCGATCTGAACTGTGGTAAAAAATAAACCAGGCTGCTCCTGAAAGGAGAGAACACGTCTGGCTCGAGGATCTCCTTTATCTGCCCGGCATCGAAGTTTCGTTCTCCTGGAGGCCGCCAAGGATATTTCTGAAGACGAAAAAAAAGCACTCGTCAAGGCCAATACGGCTATGCACAAAACACCATATAGCACTGTTACGTTCAATTTAGACGTCTCCTTCTCGAAGCGACATATAAAAAAATAGGCAGCCTCGCCGACGTTACGGTCTGTGTCGTATAATTGGGCATACGACACATCAATACAGAATTGTAGCACCCAAGTAGGTCATGATGGGAGCTCTCCGGGTTTTCCATATAACACAGTGGCTGTACGAAGGCCCTGTTGCAGAGCCTCGTCATCCAAGACCGCAGGTGGGTGCAGGAACAATATTTCGACAGAAAGGATTGTGTCTCATGGATACAGCATACAAAGGAGGAATAGCCGCCACCGTTGCGGTTGTTCTGTGGGGTTTACTTCCCATATACTGGAGACAGATAGCCCACGTTCCGGCGTACGAGATACTTTGTCACAGGATCATCTGGGCCCTCCTGGTAACCGCCGCTTTACTGGGCGGCTCTCGGCAATGGGGTCTGGTTCGAGAGGCCCTGAAAAACAGAAAATCCCGATGGCTTCTTCTCCTCAGCGGGATGGTGATTGGCTGTAACTGGCTGATCTACATCTGGTCGGTCAATCACGGCTATGTTCTTCAATGCAGTCTGGGGTATTTCATCAACCCACTGATGTACGTCTGTCTTGGTGCCCTGTTTTTTCAGGATAAGCTCCGACCAGCCCAGTGGTTCTCCGTAGGGATTGCAACAGCTGGAGTTCTGTACCAAGTGCTCCTTCAGGGACAAGTTCCTTGGATCGGCCTGGGCTTAGCGTGTTCTTTCACTGTGTACGGATGCATTCGAAAGATCGTGGCTGTCGAGTCTCTACCCGGTCTCTTCGTAGAAACGTCCTTTCTCGCTGTGCCTGCCGGAGCTTTTTTGATCTGGACAGAAACTCACGGTCAGGGCACATTCATAGGTGGCGGACTCAGAACCAGCCTGTTTCTTGCTGGATCTGGCGTCGTGACCTCAGTTCCCCTTCTGTGGTTTGTCCAAGGGGCTCGAGCTCTCAGCATGGTCACCACAGGGCTCCTTCAATACATTGCCCCGTCAATCCAGTTTATCCTGGGCTATTGGGTATACAAAGAGACCTTTACGGAGCCCCAGCTAGTGACATTCGGAGCTATCTGGATAGCTTTAGCTCTCTACACAGCCGATAAACTCCGACAACACCGATCCAAAATTCAGACTCTTGGCAACCCCTAAGGATCACTCCCAACGCATGGAGATCCGTGCAACCTCGTCACCCTGGCCATTTTCCAGACGGTGTACCGTGATGTTCTGCCCCAGAAGCCCTGCTAAAGACGTGACCGAATCTCCCCGGGCAACCTCCTTCCGAAAGGAAAAGAGTAAGTCTTTGGGCATGCCAACAGGACACCTCTCCCCAGAGAGGCACTCAAGGGCCCATCCCAGATAGACGGTGTTGTTTACATGGCCGTTCAGGTCCAGTTCGGAGTTTCTGGCGACTGTACTCCAGCGCCACCAAGCGACATCAAGGTTTGGAATGCTGGGGATCTCGTCAGGATAGAGCTGCTCGTCCCGAGAGGGGAAGCTCTTAAACACTCTGTTGAGGGAGATTGCTCTTCTTGCGGAGAGATCCAGAAGACACCAGACACTGGTTCCTACAGCGATGAGTTCGTCCTCCACAAAGAAAGCCACATCCCTGTAGGCAAAGATTCTCCGTGGGGCCCTGGGCCAGGTCTGGAGCGTCACAGTCTCGCCATATCGAGGATACCGATCCACCGTAAGCCGAAACTTCGTCAGAACCCACCCCAGATCCCGAGGAAAAAGCTGAGCATAGCCCATGTCAAAGCTCTCGGCGTGGTGGCTGGCCGCATCCTGAAAGAGGTTCATCATGGTGACCGCTGTCGCCTGGCCGCTGGGCCCCACCTCGTAGATACGAAGGCGGAAGGTCTCTGTCCAGCGTTCCATACGTCAGAAGCGAGACACCCGGCGATGGCAGTAAGGAGCCCCGCCGGTTCTGGTATAGTAATGCTGATGAAGAGGTTCGGCCATCCAGAATCGGGAAGGTTCCCGAACCTGGGTTACCGGCTGAAGGCCCAAGTTTTTTAAGGCCTTCAGGAGCTCTTCAACAATCCGTCTTTGCTCCTCATCCATGACGAACACCGCCGACTCGTATTGCTGGCCGATATCCGGCCCTTGTCGGCCTTTCTGGGTGGGATCGTGAATTTCAAAAAAAGCCCGTATCAGAGCTTCGTATGATATTTCTTCAGGGTGGAACCACACCTCAACCGTCTCCAGATGGCCGGTTTGACCGGAGCAGACCTGCTCGTACGTGGGAAAATCCACGATTCCACCACAGTAGCCACAACTGGTCTCCAAAACACCGTCCAGATCTTTAAGGAGATGCTGTACTCCCCAGAAACATCCGCCAGCCAGGAGCGCCCGACAGAGGACGGATCGAGGAATAAATGAGAGGGATAGGGAGTTCACGCAGTGACGGATATTTTTCATTGTCAGCCGCTCTTTTTCAAAAACGTGCCCCAGATGACCATCACACCGAGCGCATCGGATCTCCGTCCGCTTACCATCGGCATCGCTAACCCGACGGACCGCCCCAGGGACTTCGTCGTCAAAGGCAGGCCAACCACAAGGACAGGGAAACTTATGCTCCGAGAGATATAGAGGCAGCAGACACCGCCGACAACGATAGACGCCGGTCTCGAACACGTTACAGTATACACCGACAAAGGGAGGCTCCGTTCCTCCGTGGACAATGACTTCTTTTTCCTCGTCGGTCAGCTCTCGATAGAGCATCGTAAACAGCCTCCTTTCGTATCCTTTATATCCATAATATCATGAGACTTATGTGAACAGTAGCTCCTGTACTCTTTTGAAACGGAGGGCCTCAAGCAATAAGAGGAGACATGACCAGGGTCAAGCCGTTGTTTTTTCGCTCCTGCCCTGCAATTCCTGACAGTGTTCCGTACAGGTACACTCAAGGGCTCCCGAGAAGGAATTGAACGACTCAGACAGAGTATAATGGTACAAATTAGCCCCGGCAGCCATAAAGCTCCTGTACACACTTCCCCGCCAGGGCCTCCAAACTGGAGATCATGCCAGCAGAAGGAAGACTCGAGACAGCGTAGGCCAAGGGCAGCTCTGTACAGGCTCCGATCACGGGCAGATCGGCACTGGACCAAAGTTCCTGAATGACCGGTGCCAGTAGCACTGCGGCGGCCTTCACATCACCGGCCTTCACCAGAGAGATGGACCGGGAGATGGCCTGAACCGCCTCATCTGGCGGAAACCGAAGCTCGTACCCCTGCTCTCGGGCCACAGACTGATACAGACCGCTCTGGACAGTCCCCTCGGTAGCCAAAAGCCACGCTCCCGAGTCATCCGTCTCCATGGCCCGTTCCACCGTGGCCTCCACGATGTGAACCAAGGGGACCTTAAGTTTGTCCCGGAAGCGATCTATGAAGATGTGAGCGGTGTTGCATGGAACGGCCAAAAGTCCGGCACCCCAGCTCACCAAGGTCTCCAACCCATCCCGGAGAAAGGGCTCAGGACTGGGACCAATTCCCAAAACGGCAGCACTCCGATCAGGAATCTGCGGGTTGGAGTACACGTACGTCACAGGATGTTCCTGATCTCGTCCTGCTGGTGCCATGACAGCCAAAAGCCGCAGAAACTCAGCGGAAGCCGCCGGCCCCAAACCGCCTAATACCCCGAGTATCGTCCGGGGAACCGAAAGCTGACTCATCGAACACACCACCTCCACAAATCCGGGGACCCTACTATTTCCCCAAAACAAAGGAGTTTTTATAAAAAACATGCACACCTCTGCCGACCTTATCGCCAACACCCTGCTTCGGTGGTTCAAGACGAATCAGAGAGATCTTCCCTGGCGTCGGGACTACACCCCGTACCAGGTGTGGATCTCCGAGAGCATGCTCCAACAAACCCAGATGGACCGGGTCGTTCCCTACTATCTCCGTTGGATGGAAGAATACCCCACCCTTGAGACATTGGCCCGATCACGAGAGGAGGATGTTCTCCGACTCTGGGAGGGGCTGGGCTATTACTCCAGAGCCAAAAACCTCCGAAAAGCCGCAGAATGGCTCCGTTCCCACGGGTACGACACAGTTCCAGGCGACAGAGACGTGTTGACCGCACTGCCAGGCGTGGGCCCCTATACCGCAGGAGCGATACTGAGTATCGCCTACCAAGAACCGGTGGTGGCTGTCGATGGCAACGTCCGTCGGGTTTTTGCCCGCCTCGGCGACCTAAACCTCCCCACGGACAGAGGCGAGGGAGACAGGAGCATCCGCCGATGGGCCACCGAGTTTCTACACCGACGATCCCCGAGAGCGATCAACCAGGCCGTGATGGAATTCGGAGCCTCTATCTGTACCCCCAAGCCCCGATGCAACAAATGCTTGCTCTCAGATCATTGCCTTTCTCTCCAAAGAGGGACCGTCGCCCAACGTCCTGTGGGCAAGACAAAAAACGTCAGAATCGTCGCCGACGCGGCAGCAGTGGTGATCGTACACAAAGACAAGATCTTTCTTCGTCGTCGTGCCAATCAAGGCCTATGGGCCGGACTTTGGGAATTTCCGTGGACCATGATACAGGACCGTGAAACCCACGCTCAGGCCCTTCAGCGAGAACTCGGGGTTTTATGGCCGTCGATCCGTCTTGAGAAAAAACCCGTGGCGAGCGTACGTCACAGTTTCACCAAGTGGACGGTCACCCTCTCAGGGTACCAGGCCGAGATGGACGTACCGTCTTTGAACGAGATAAACCAACGCTGGGTCACAACTGAGGAATTGAGGCAAACGGCTCTCCCCGCCGGAAGCCGAAAGCTCAGGGAACAACTCTTCCCTATGGGGCCATAAAGGCCAGGGCGTTCTCCGAAAGCACAGCCGATATGACCGATTCGGGTATCCCAGCTTCGGCCAGGCGTTTTTCATAGCGAGGATATGTCAAAATAGGCCAGTCAGACCCATAAAGAATCTTATGCCCGACTCCAACTGCGGCCGCAGCGGCCAGGAACGAACCTCCATAAAGCCAGGGCCACGCCGCCGTATCGTATCGGGCGTTGGCTAAAATACGCCTCATCTCGGGCATAGCTTCATAAAGCCAGAGTCCTCCGCCCCAATGGGCGAAGACAACCTTGGCCTCGGGATGGTTCATGCAAAACTGAGCAGCCTCCTTCGGCCCGACGTCTCCCTTACCGTCGTACTCATGTCCAACAGGCTCGGCTGTGTGGATCACCAGGATCATATTCCGCTCTCCACAGACACCTACGAAACTCTTCGTCTGGCAACGTTCTCCCAAGGCCAGATCCTGCCCCTGGGGAAAGAGTTCGCCCACACCTACAAGGCCAGCATCGTGACATCGGGCGACCTCCGCTTCCATCCCCGGATCCCTCGGTGGAACCACGGCTAAACCCTTGAAGCGATCAGGCCACCTTTTAACAGCCTCTATCACATAGTCGTTACACAGACGACACAGCCCAATATCCTTGAACGCAAAACCAAATATCCAGCTCTGATCCACCCCGTCCCGCTCCATCTGAGCGATCAGTTCTTCCGCTGTTCCCCATTTATGAACTTTGTTATGAGTGAGAAGATCGAAATGAGGCTCTCGTTTCGATATATTCTCCTGATCCTTACGAAGCTCATCAGGATACACGTGAACATGAGTATCCACGATCATGGAATCACCTCCTTCTCAAAAGAAACGAGACTATTATAACCGCACCACCCCACAAGAGACAGAAACTCGCTGTACTTTGCTCAGTTTGGTACGTTCGTTACCCATGCACAACTGATTTCCAATCTATTCGACAAAATACCGAACAGAACTCAGAATCTGACCAACCAGATCATGTAGGGAAAAAGATACCAATATACGCTCTTTTATTGTTCAAGGAGCCTAGTGAGGCATGGAAAGCAGGCTCCCGTACTTGTATAATCTAGTAAAGTAGTAGGAATCCTCATCGACTGCTTTTACCACATAACGTTCTTCATGTTGCGGATGCTGGCAGTAATATACCTGTTTATTGAGGAGTTCTGCCACACGGCTGTGTACTCAAAAGACACATCCAGTGTGGGAATTTAAAAGGGAAAGGTGGGAACAACATGTCGAAACAGCGCGAGAATTGGGGAAGCCGTATCGGTTTTATCCTTGCAGCAGCCGGATTTTCAATTGGTTTGGGGAACATCTGGCGTTTTCCATATCTTGTAGGAACCTACGGAGGTGGTGCATTTCTGCTGATATACGTGGCGATATGCATCCTGATCGGTATACCGCTCTTCATCGCCGAAGTGGGGCTGGGACGCAAGAGCAAACTAACTCCCATCGTCGGAATGAGAAAGCTGGCAGGTGACAAGGGTACCCCTTGGTCGATCATCGGATGGGTAGGTTGCCTTGCCTGCGTCGTCCTGATGTCCTACTACATGGTCATCGTTGGATGGATGTTCGCCTACGCGGTCAAGGCTATATCAGGTGCCTTCGGTGGTATCAGCCCTGAGGGGACCAAGGTCCTGTTCCAGGATTTTATGAAGAACCCGATACAGATGGCAGCGTACACACTCTTCGTCGTCGCAACTCTGGGCATTACCGTTACCCAGGGACTGAGAAACGGCGTGGAGCGGGCCTGTAAGTTTATGCTTCCAATCCTGGGTATCATGCTGGTGGTGCTAGCGATACGCTCGCTTACCATGACTCCTCAGGTAGCAGGCGCTAAGAGCGCCTTGGAGGGACTGAAATGGTACCTCACGCCGGACTTCAGCAAGATTACAGGCCATGCCGTCCTCGCAGCGCTGGGACAGGCGTTCTTTTCCATTGGAATCGGCATTTCGACAGCAATTGTCTATGGTTCCTACCTGAAACCGGACAGTAACATCCCGGTGGACAGCTGCTGGGTCGTCTCCATGGATACTGGATTTGCTATCGTTGCAGGGCTCGTGATCTTTCCTGCTCTCTTCTGCTACGGCATGGATCCGACTTCCAGAGGCTTCGGGTTGGTTTTTGAAACCCTGCCGATCATCTTTGGCAAAATGCCAGGTGGTCATTTCTGGGGCACTCTGTTTTTCTTCCTGGCCGCACTGGCCGGTTTTACCTCGGGCATAGGCTATCTGGAGGCGCCAGCTGCCAGTTTCGCCGAGTACTTCAACATCAGTCGAAAGAAATCGACCTGGACGGTGCTGGCGTTGATGTTCTTGTTGGGTATCCCCTCCATTCTTTCCCTGAGTCCAGAAAGCACCTGGAGCTCCTACAAGATCATGGGCAGGAGCATTTTCGATTTCGCCGACCATCTGTCTGGAGATATTATGATGCCCGTAGATGCCCTGCTGGTCGCTCTCTATCTGACGTTCGTCTGGAAATTCGATAACTACCAAAAGGAGTGTAACATCGGCGCTACCGGATTAATCCGCGTCGCTTCCTGGTGGAAACCCTTGGTGGCATACGTCATTCCGGTGGCCCTGTTAGTTATCCTGTACAGAGGATTGTAGATCCGAAAACATCTCTAGAATTTGGAACTCTCGCCCAATGCAGAGATAGAACAAAAAAGGTCCCAACATGTGAGTTGGGACCTTTCACACTCCCCCTTTACCAAAGGAGGCATCAATTACGTTCAGGAAGAACACGAAGAAACTAAAGGCAGATGCACCGCATCACAACTCATTCCGCCCTTAAGAGAACAGCAGTCGAAGCCCAAAAGTTTCAGAAGGGCCACAGTCTGACCGGCAGTCTGACCGGAATAGCATATCACGATGATCTTCTTGTCTTTCGGAAGTTCGTCCAGAACATCTCCGACGTCGGCCCAAGGGATGTTCACCGCACCTTCGATATGATCCTCGGCGTAGTCCTCCGGCTTTCTGATATCAAGAAGATAGAGAGGAGACTTTTTCTCCCTCTGTTCCTGAAGCTGGGCACAGTCGATAAGGTTATTACACCCCTTCTTAAGATCCAGCCAAAAGGCATCCACAGCGGCTCGTATTTCTTTCATTCGAAAGACCTCCCCCTGCATTTGTTTTTTCTCTCGAGAATCCCCTTCTGCATTGCTCATCTTTTTAAAATCGAATTTACCTTATCAAGATAATAGCACGCAGAAAAAAAAAGTCAAATATAAAGAGTATCTCAAAAAAAGAGGACACCGTCTTGAGACGATGTCCTCTTACTGTATATATGTCCGTATTTTTATTAGGACAACTCCACTCCAGCGCCGACTTCCTCAAGCTGCTTCTTGATGGCCTCGGCTTCTTCCTTGGAGACCCCCTCTTTAACGGGCTTACCCGGATTATCGACAAGCTCCTTGGCTTCCTTCAGGCCAAGTCCGGTGATCTCCCGAACAACCTTGATCACCTTGATCTTCTGGGCTCCAGCTTCCTTAAGAACCACGTTGAACTCGGTCTTCTCTTCCTCACCTCCAGCGGCAGCTCCCCCGGCCACGGGAGCAGCCATCATCATCGCAGGAGCAGCGGCGGAGACACCAAACTTATCCTCAAGCTCCTTGACGAGCTCGGAGAGCTCCAAAACAGACATTTCCTCGATTGCTTTTATGATATCTTCACGGTTCATTACATTCATCCTCCCTAAAAAATATAAATATGTACCCCGGAAAACCACCGAGATATGAACAGGCTATGCTGCGCCCTTTTTCTCCGCTAATTGCGACAAGCACGTTACCAAACCACGACTGGGACCGGAAAGCACCGTGACCAAGCCACGAAGGGGACCGGCCATGGTTCCCACGACCTGAGCAATGAGCTGATCCCTAGAGGGTAGGTCGGCCAGAGCCATAACTTGATCCAAAGACAGAATGTCGGTGCCCATGACCCCACCCTTGATAAGCAAGGCCTTGTTCTCCTTCTTTTTTGCGAACTCCTTAAGGGCTTTCGCTACAGCGGGGCTATCCTGAGGAGCGATAACATAGGCGTTTGGCCCCACGGTAAGCTCTTGGGATACCGCCATTCCAACGTCTTTCATGGCAATCCGAACCAAGGTATTCTTAGCGACCTTGATCTCTCCGCCAGCTTCTCGAACCAGACGTCGAATCTCAGTGGCCTGAGCCACGGTCAGTCCTCGATACTCACACACAAAAACGGCCTCTGCTCCGTCAAGTTTGGTCTTAAGTTCATCAACCAGCTCGTATTTTATCGATGCGGGCATACTTTCACCTCCTTCTTTCGTTTAAAGTAAAAAAGCTCCCATTCCACCAGGGGATCGGGAGCTTGACGTTCATGCACATAAACGCACAGACGAGTGCCTCCGAACCTCGGCGGGGGACAAAGCATTATTCTCCTGCTGAGGAGAACCCGCTGTCTTTGGTTCCTTTCCGGAAACTATACCCGGTATATTGGGTCGAGAACTCTACTCGGCCACATCTTTCTGGGCAGCGGAGGGGTCGATCTTGATACCGGCACCCATTGTAGAGCTCACGGCGAAGCTTTTGACGTAAGTTCCCTTGGCCGCAGCAGGACGAGCTTTGAGGATAGCCGAGTAAAAGGCCTTGAGGTTGTCCAGAATCTGCTCCCGGGAAAAACTGGCCTTACCGATGGCATTGTGAACAATACCGTACTTGTCCACTCGGAACTCTACCTTACCAGCCTTGATCTCCGTTACGGCGTTGGCGACATCCTGGGTGACTGTGCCGGCCTTGGCGCTGGGCATGAGTCCTCGAGGCCCCAAGACCTTTCCGAGACGTCCGATAAGCTTCATGGCATCGGGTGTCGCCACAACAGCGTCGAAGTCCAGCCAACCGCCCTGGATCTTTTGGATCATATCCTCTCCGCCAACAAAGTCAGCACCGGCCTCCTGAGCCTCCTGCCCCTTCTCTCCGGTGGTGATAACCAGCACCTGCTTGGTCTTGCCGGTACCATGGGGAAGAACCACGGTGCTCCGAACCTGCTGATCCGCATGCCGGGGGTCGACGCCGAGTCGGAGATGAACCTCAATGCTCTCATCAAACTTTGCCGTCGCGTTCTCTCGGACCAGGCTTACTGCCTCATCCAAGCTGTACTGGCGCTGAGCATCCACCTTTTTGGACAACTCAGCGTGACGCTTTCCCTGCTTAGACATATCTGTATCCTCCTCTTTTCGTGGTCATATCGGGATTGAAGGATCCCTGCCACAGGGGAACCGAGGTCAGTCGACTACGGATATCCCCATAGAACGGGCAGTACCTGCGATCATACACATGGCCGCCTCCACATCGTTCGCGTTGAGATCCTGTTTCTTGATCTCAGCAATCTCCTTGAGCTGGGCCTTGGTGAGAGAGCCAACCTTGACCTTATTGGGCTCTCCTGCTCCCTTAGGAACTCCAGCAAGCTTCTTGATAAGGACGCTGGCTGGCGGAGTCTTGAGCTCGAAAGAGAAACTCCGATCTGCGTAGACGGTTATCACCGCGGGGATGATCATCCCCGGCTGATCTCCGGTCTTGGCGTTGAACTGCTTGCAGAACTCCATGATGTTCACGCCATGCTGACCAAGAGCGGGCCCCACGGGGGGCGCCGGCGTCGCCTTTCCCGCTGGAAGCTGCAACTTGATCTGCCCTATAACTTTCTTCGCCATTCACTAAAACTCCTCTCGTTGATGGTTACGACAGAAACCCCTTCGCTGTTTTTACGGATATTACAGTTTTTCAAGTTCGGTGTAATCAATCTCCACCATGGTCTCTCGGCCAAACACCGATACACTGAACTTGACCTTGCCCTTTTCGGGCAGGATATCAATGATCGGACCGACGGCGCCCTCAAAAGGACCAGCCTTCACCTTGATGACATCACCCTTTTTGAAGTCAATCTCGAAGGTTGGACGATCCTGCTTCTTGGCTCCACCTCGGCCGATTTTATCCATAATCTCCCTGACCTCCCGTTGAGTCAGGGGAATAGGGTGATTCCCCGAACCAACGAAACCGGTCACACCGGGAGTATGGCGAACCACATACCACGGCTGGTCATCCATGACCATTTCGACGAGAACGTAGCTCGGAAAGAGTTTTTTGGTCACCTTCTTGGATTTGCCGTCTTTGACGACCATCCGATCCTCCACAGGAACGAGAACATCGAAGATGCTGTCCTCCATACCCATGGTGGCGATTCTCTGTTCAAGATTCGCCTTCACCTTGTTCTCGTATCCCGCATAGGTCTGAACGATGAACCATTGTCGTTGAGTCGTGGTCACCATGATAAAAAAGGGACCCGATGCTCGGCCCCCTTAAACCTCCCTGTTCTTAGACACCGGAGACTCCCACCACATTTGATCGCAGAAGACTATCCGATAACCCTCGAGGAGATGCCGGTCAAAGCGATGTCGACAATCCCGAGGTAGACAGCTACCAAAAGGGTTACGAATATAACGACTAGGGTGGAGTACCAGACCTGCTGTTTCCCAGGCCAAGTCACTTTTTTAAGCTCCGCTCGGGCCTCCCGAAGAAAACCAAAGACTTTCTGCATGATCCTGGCCCCCTATCGCAACATATCATCTCATCCAAAAAATAAAGAATGGCAGGCCCGGAAGGACTCGAACCTTCAACCCCCGGATTTGGAGTCCGGTGCTCTACCAATTCGAGCTACGGACCTGCAACAAGAATATATTCTACACTACTTGGTTTCTTTGTGCAAGGTATGTTTCTTACAAAAACGACAGTATTTGCTCAGCTCAAGTTTGCCGCTCATGTTCTTCTTGTTTACTGAACTGATGTAATTTCGTCGTTTACAATCTGTACACTGAAGGCCGATCTGGTCCGCCATGTTCTCTCACTCCTTCTGATAAGACGGTCCGCCCCCGCCTTCGGCAGGGGCGGACCAAAACGCTCGTTGATTTTTACTCTAGTATTTCGGTAACGACGCCAGCGCCCACGGTGTGACCGCCCTCACGGATCGCAAACCGAAGCCCTGAGTCCATCGCTATCGGGCTGATCAG
>PDWJ01000668.1_pt1 | contig 96508 bp, 89 predicted proteins | sample 1430881 | NCBI WGS metagenome assembly PDWJ01 (sample SAMN01162460, study PRJNA174530) | Oral metagenome, whole genome shotgun sequencing project. | biome: Marine environment; feature: Marine mammal; material: Swab sample of the gingival sulcus; isolation source: swab sample of gingival sulcus...
GTGTTCAGGGCGTGGTCGAGGGTGATCGCATCGAGGTGATCGAGGACTGCGGTCATCTCGGTGACACCACCAGCGACGGCAGGATCCGGCTGGGTGTGGGAGAACCACACCCCTCGCCGCTGCGCGGCTTCTGCGGCGTCGTTGGCTGCCTGCTGCGGGTCGAACCGTGCGACCGCGGCAGCGACGGTACGGTCCAGCTGGGCCTGGCTGATCTTGCCTAGATACGGGGCGCACTGCTGGTCGGCCCACCCGGCAGCTTCTTTCGACACCCCGACAGTGCGCTGCGCGAGGTTGCGGGCCCGCCACACCGGTACCTGCTCCGAACGCAGCAGTTCCCAGGTCCGGGGCAGCCGGTAGGACAGCTCGAGCGCGTCGCGGACCAGCCGGTCTCCGGCGCCGGTGGACATCCCGATCGCGGTGACGAACTCCGCCACCGCGTACCCGCACACCAGCGGGCTGCCTGGACCGGCTAACGGTTGTCCTTCTGCCCATGGGTCTACCCACGTTTGGGTGGACAGCAAGACCTGGGGCGGGTTGGCGTCCAGGTAGGCGACCGCGGCCTCCAGCAACCGGACTTCCGCCCGGTTGGACATCTCCCGTAACCGCGCTGCCGCGGCCAGCATCTGCTGATTCGACAACCCCCGCAACCCATCGGCGTCGTCGGACTCCCTGGTGGCCCCGGCATCACCCGGCGCGGTGGATACCGCAGCATCGGCGAGGTCGAACACCCCACCCAGCACATGCTGGCCCACCGGCCGCGGTGTGGTGTTTACCGTCGTCGTCATACTCCATAGTCAACACCAGACCACTGACAGTTCTACCCGCCGCGGCAACCAGCTGAGCAACGAAAACCCCTCACACACAAACATTCCGGGATTCTCACAGATCAAAGATGAAGGCAGCCGCTCGGCCGGGGCGGTAAGCAGTTCGCTGGATCCGAGCTGCAGGCGGGCGGCCCGGTCGGGGGTATACCGGTCGGGCAGCAGGCCGGGGCACCCGGTTGCCGGGGCATCCGCGCGCTCACCCAGCCGCGATCGCGGCCACCGCTGCCAGGCTGAGACTCAGCCCGGCCAGTTGCGTGCGCTCGACCCGTTCGCCGAGCAGCGCGGCGGCCAGTAATACCGTGACAGCGGGATACAGCGAGGTCAGCACGGCCGCTACGGCCATGCCGTCCCGAGCCGCGATCCGGTAGCAGACCACGGCGACCGCCAGCAGCACACCGGGAACCGCCGCCCACCCGATGCCCAGCGACCACAGGTCGAGCACCGACTCCACCGTTCGGGGCTGTGCGCCCGGCGCCGGAACATACCGGCGTGCCGGACGGGGTCTGGCGGCCACGAGAACAGTGACCAGCAGGATCGGAACCGCCTGGCTGATCAGCACCGGCCACAACCCGGATTCCTCGCCGGTCCGCTCCAGCCCGATGAACAAGAACCCGAAGCCGACGCCCGCCACGACCGCATCCGCCAGCCCGGCCGTCAGCGCGGGCTGCCGGCCGGCCCCCGAGTGTCCCGGCGCCGCTGCGATACCCCGGCGAAGCACCGCCGGCAACCCGCCGCCGGACACCAGCCAGATCGCCGGCAGCGCCAGCGCAACACCGATGCCCGCCAGCAGGCTGAGCCTCTCGCCGAGGGCCGGCCCGACGACGACCGGCAACAGGGCCGCCCCCACCGCTGACACCGGACCCACCACCGCCATCCGTCCACGGGCCAGGCCCCGGTACAACGCCAGGCCACCACCGCCGCCGCCGAGACCGGCCACCAGGGCCCACCCGGCCGCCGCACGGCTGAGCCCGGACCCAGGCGCGAACGGAACCGCCACAGCCAACAGCAGGACCGTCGAGGTATTGGCGAGGAAAACCACCGGTAGATAGTGGAAGCGGCGCGACAACGACCCGCCGAAGAAATCACTGGCCCCGTACGCAAGAGCCGCCAGCAGGGCAAGCAGGACAGCGGTCAAACGGCAGTTCCGTTCCCGCTGCCCGATGTCCCGGTCAGTACCGCGTCCAGGTCATGCGCGGCCGGCATTCTCAACTGCTCGTACGTGCACGATCGTGGATCGCGATCCGGCCGGAACCGCTTCAGCTGCACGGTGTGCCGGAACCTGTGTCCCTCCATCTGGTCGTAGGCCACCTCGGCGACCACCTCCGGTCGCAATCGCATGAAGCTGGTGTCCTTGCCCGAGGAGAACCGGTTCTGGTCTCCCGCGCACCGAACCGGTTCGTCGTTCTCGTCGCGAACGACCAGCGGCCGTAGTTGCTCCAACAGCTCCATGCGGCGCTTGGCGGTGAAGGAGGCCGCACCACCCACCATCGCCAATTCACCGTCGTCGGTGTACAGGCCCAGCAGCAACGAGCCGATGCCCTGCCCGCTCTTGTGCACCCGGTACCCGAGCAGCACGACATCAGCGGTCCGGGCGTGCTTCAGCTTGAAGATGGCCCGCTTGCCCGGCTGATACACCTCGGCGGCGGGCTTGGCGATGACCCCGTCCAGCCCGGCCCCCTCGAAATCGGTGAACCAGCGCATCGCCACCGCGGAGTCCTTCGTCACCCGGCTCAGGTGCACCGGAGCGCGGAACGGCTCGGCTACCCGCTCCAGTTGCGCTCGCCGGTGTTCGAACGGTTCGTCCTGCAACGACCGGCCGGCCACCGCCAGCATGTCGAAAGCCACGAACGACGCCGGGGTCTGCTCGGCCAGCATTCGTATCCGAGACTGCGCCGGATGGATCCGTTGCGCCAGCGTCGGCCAGTCCAGTCGTTCCGCGCCCGGCCTGCCGCGGCGCAGGATGAGCTCACCGTCCAGGATGCACCCGGGCGGTACCTGCTCGGCGAACGTTTCCACCAACTCCGGGAAGTACCGGGTCAACGGCTTGCTACCCCGGGAGGCGATCTCGATGGTTGCGCCGTCGTTGACCACCAGGCCCCGGAAGCCGTCCCATTTCGGCTCGAAGAGGTAGCCGCCGGGGCGCTGCGGCAACGCGTCGAAGCTCTTCACGGCCTTGGCCAGCATCGGGGCGGGTGCAATCAGGGTCACCGGCCCACGCTACCGCCGGACCCGCCACCGGGTGAGGACGGTGTCGGTATCGTGCAGCACCCGCTCCAGCGTGAGATCGACGGCGTCCGCGGCCGGGTCACCGGGGTGGCGCCCCAGGCCGGCGACGATGCGACCCGCGGCCCCGCCCACCAGCCGGCCGGTCACGCTCAAACACAGCTCGTCCAGCCGGCCCGCCGCGACAACAGCGGCCAACAAGCCGGGACCACCCTCGCACAGCACCCGCGGCAGGCCGCGCTGCACGAGCGCGTCCACCGCCCATTCGGCATCGATCCGTCCGTCTCGGCTGGTGTGCGGCGGGCACACCAGGACCGCGTCCACGCCCCATTGGTCGTGCAGGGCGCCTGCGTGGGCCTGCTCACCGGCCGGGGTGGTCACGACCAGCAGCCGGGTGTGATCGCCGGCGGCGCCGGCGCGTGCCCGCTCTGCCGACCGGCCCAGCGTCTCGGGCACGATGCCGCTTCCGGTGAGCACGGCCATCACCGCCACCGGTGCCTGACCGAGCGCTGCCCGGGTAGCGGCCGTGCCGGCGTGCGGTTCGGCCAACCCGTACTTCTCGGTGGCGGCCGTGCCCGCGCCTACCAGGATGACGTCGGCCAGGCCCCGCATCGTCGCCAGAGCCGCTGAGTCCGTGACGGTTGCGAGTGAACCCGACCGCCCGTCCGGACCTGTCGCGGCACCGTCGGCCGAGCTGACCATGCTGGCCCGCACCCAGCCACGGGCAGGTAGCGGTTCGGGGTAGGCGTACATCGACCGCAGCTGGTCGGCGGTCGGGCGCATCAGCCCACCCGGGCGATCGCCACCGAGTCCGGGCCCACGGTGAGGCCGGCGTCGGCGTCGTGCTCGACTTCGCCGAAGGCCAATGCAACCCGTTGCACCGCAAGCTCGAACCGATGCTGTTGCGGCCCCAGGTTGACCACCACCCGGAACGCGCCCCTGGTCATCACCAGCGTCTGAGCCTGTTCGTCGATGTCGACCTCCAGCCTGTCCAACCGGTCATCGGTCAGGTCGGATTCGCTGCGCCGCAACGCGATCAGGTCGCGGTACCAGTCCAGCATCCGCCGGTGCGGCTCCTCGTCGAGATCGGACCAGTCCAAGACGCTGCCGTGCCGGGTCGCATGGTCCTGCGGATCGGGGATCTGGTCCGCGGCCCAGCCGAAGTCCGCGAATTCGGCTCGGCGTCCGTCGCGGATCGCCTGCGCCAGGTCCGGGTCCTGATGGTCGCTGAAGAACATGAACGGGGTAGTGCAACCCCACTCCTCGCCCATGAACAGCATCGGGGTGAACGGGCTGGTCAGCGTGATCGCCGCGCCGATCGCGACCCGGCCCGCGGTCAGGCTCGCGGCGGGCCGGTCGCCGACGGCCCGGTTGCCGACCTGGTCGTGATTGGCCGCGTACGCCAGGAACCGGTGCCCACCGATCCGCGCCCGGTCCACCGGCGCCCCCCAGTCGCGGTTCCGGAAGGTGGAGAAGCCGCCGTCGTGGCGGAATACCTCGGTCAGCGTCTTGGCCAGTACTCTCAGATCACCGAAATCCACGTAGTACCCGTGGGTTTCATCGGCCAGCAATGCGTGCAGGGCATGGTGGAAGTCGTCGGACCACTGCGCCGTCATGCCCAGGCCGCCCTGCTCGACGGGAATGACCATCGTCGGGTCGTTGAGATCCGACTCGGCCACCAGGCCCAACGGGCGGCCCACCTGTTCGGACAACGCCGCGGTCTCCGTACTCAACTGAGCCAGCAGATGCTGGTGGGAGTCATCGGCCAGTTCGTGCACCGCGTCGAGCCGTAGCGCATCGATACGGAAGTCACGGAACCAGCGAAGTGCGTTGTCGCAGATGTATCTGCGCACCTGGTCGTTGTGTTCGTCGTCCAGGTTCACGGCCTTACCCCACGGCGTGTGGTGTTTGTCGGTGAAGTACGGGCCGAACGTTTCCAGGTAGTTGCCTTGCGGGCCCAAGTGGTTGTACACCACGTCCAGGCACACCCCGAGCCCGCGCTGATGACAGGCGTCGACGAACCGTTGTAACGCGGCCGGGCCGCCGTACCGGCCGTGCACCGCGAACAGGTCGACCCCGTCGTAGCCCCACCCGTGTTCACCGGGGAACGCCGCCACCGGCATCAGCGACACGATGTCCACGCCCAACTCACGAAGGTGGTCCAGCCGCTCGATCGCGGCGTCCAGGGTGCCCTGTTCGGTGAAGGTGCCGGCGTGCAGTTCGTAGAACAACCGGCCGCGCACGTCGACGCCGGCCCAGTCCTGGTCACCCCACGCATGAGCTGCGGGGTCGAACACCCGGCTCGGCCCGTCCACCCCGTGCGGCTGCCACTCGGTGCGCGGATCGGGGCGTGGCGGGCCGCCGTCCACGCTGAACGCGTAATCGGTGCCCGGCCCGGCGTTCTCGGCCGTTGCCTGCCACCATCCGGGCCGGTCTCCAGCCGGTGTCATCGGTATGTGGTGCCCGTCGACGACCAGGTCGACGGTGTCGGCGAACGGGGCCCAGACAGTGAAGGTGTGCACGCACCCAGCGTGGCACGGCAGCCGCGCCACAGCTACACCCATGGACGACGACGCGCGTGGACTGTCAGGCGTTTTCAGGTGCGCAGGCGTAGGCTTGCGGTGGTCGTCCGGGGCCGCGGGGGACGACAGCATCCCCACACCACGGCAGGCGCGGCCAGGGCACGCATCGTGCAGGAGTGAAGGAGGGCCGGTGGCCACCGATCAGAAGCCGACCAAGCAAAAGCCGGGTAAGAAGTCGACGAAGGCGGACGGTAAAAGTAAGGCCAAGAAGAGCGGCAAGAAGAAGAAGGAATCCGCCAAGCAGAAGGCGATGCGGGATGCTGCCGCCAAGGCCCTGGCGGCCAAGCGCGCCCGCAAGGACCTGACCGCGGACGACCTCAGCAAGAAAGACGCCAAGAAGGCCAAGCAGGCGGCCGAGGACGCGGCCCAGGCCGGCGAAGACCAAGCCGGGGCGGCAGCCACGGTCGCCGAGGTGATGGCGGCACCGGCTGGTGAGGTGGCGGACCTGCTGCGGGTCGGTCCCTCGTTCGACCTGGCCGGGGTGGACACCCGGTCCACGCCCGGTTTCGCCGGCGGCAAGGACGAAGGCGAAGCGGCGTTGCTGGCCGGAGCCGAGGAATTGTCCGAACTGCAGGAGCGCCTGTACGCGGCGGCCAAGAGCGGCGACAAACGCAGTGTGCTGTTGGTGGTCCAGGGCATGGACACCGCGGGCAAAGGCGGCATCGTGCGGCACGTCGTCGGCTCGGTGGACCCGCAGGGCGTGCAGCTGACCGCGTTCAAGGCACCCACCCCGCAAGAGCGGTCCAAGGGGTTCCTGTGGCGGATCCGCCAGGCCCTGCCGCAGGCCGGCTACATCGGGGTGTTCGACCGGTCCCACTACGAGGACGTGCTGGTGGTGCGGGTCAAGGGGCTGGCCAGCAAGCAGGTTTGGGCGCGCCGGTACGCCTCCATCAACACCTTCGAGAAGCAGTGCGCCGCCAAGGGAATCACCCTGGTCAAGGTCATGCTGCACATCAGTGCGCAGGAGCAGCACGAACGGCTGGCCGAGCGGCTGGAACGCCCGGACAAGTACTGGAAGTACCGTCCCGGTGACTTGGACGACCGGGCCCTGTGGCCGGACTTCCAAGAGGCCTACCAGGATGCGCTGACCAAGTGCTCCACCGAGATCGCACCTTGGTACGTGGTGCCGGCCGACCGCAAGTGGTATGCCCGCTGGGCGGTCCAGCAGTTGTTGCTGAACGCGTTGCGGGGCATCGATCCGCAGTGGCCGCAGGCCGGTTTCGACGTCGAGGCGGAGAAGGAGCAGCTGGCCGGTTTGGACGACGTCGCCGAGGACGACTGATCGCCGGTAGGCAGGGTTGCCGAGGTCGTACACTGGTGCGCCGACCGGTCCGTCGTGACCCCCGTATCCCCTAACCCTCCGGGAGCAGCACCGTGCTACGCACGCACACCGCAGGTGAGCTTCGAGCCGACCACATCGACACCGTCGTCACCCTCACCGGCTGGGTAGGGCGGCGGCGGGACCACGGTGGGGTGGCGTTCATCGACCTGCGTGACGCATCCGGGGTGGCTCAGGTCGTCGTGCACGACGAGCAGGTCGCCGGCGGGCTGCGCAACGAGTACTGCCTGCAGGTCACCGGCAGGGTCACCCGCCGCCCGGAAGGCAATGAGAACCCGGCCATCCCCACCGGCGAGATCGAGGTGGAGGCCGACCAGGTCGAGGTGCTCAATCCGGCGGCGCCGCTGCCGTTCCAGATCGACGAACACGTCGACGTCGGTGAAGAGGCCCGGCTGCGGCACCGCTACCTGGACCTGCGCCGCCCGGAACCGGCGCGGATCCTGCGGTTGCGCTCACAGGTCAACCACGCCGCCCGGGAGGTGTTGCACGACGCCGGTTTCGTCGAGGTCGAGACCCCGACGCTGACGCGTTCCACCCCGGAAGGTGCCCGGGATTTCCTGGTGCCGGCCCGGCTGTCACCCGGGTCCTGGTACGCGCTGCCGCAGAGCCCGCAGCTGTTCAAGCAACTGCTGATGGTCGCCGGCGTGGAGCGGTACTACCAGATCGCCCGTTGCTACCGCGACGAGGACTTCCGCAACGACCGGCAACCGGAGTTCACTCAGCTCGACCTGGAGATGAGCTTCGTCACCCAGGACGACGTCATCGGCGTCGCCGAGCAGGTGATCGCCGCGTTGTGGGCGCTCATCGGGCACGAGATCCAGCGACCGATCCCACACATCACCTACGCCGAGGCGATGGAGCGCTTCGGCTCCGACAAGCCCGACCTGCGATTCGGCCTGGAGCTGACCAACCTCACGGAATACTTCTCCGGCACCGAGTTCCGGGTGTTCCAGGCGCCGTACGTGGGCGCGGTGGTGATGCCCGGCGGCGGGTCTCAGCCGCGGCGGCAGTTCGACGCCTGGCAGGAGTGGGCCAAACAACGCGGTGCCCGTGGCCTTGCCTACGTGACCGTGGGCGAGGACGGCGCCTTGGGTGGGCCGGTAGCCAAGAACTTGTCCGCGAAGGAACTGGCCGGGCTCGCCGAGAAGGTCGGCGCTGTGGGCGGGGACTGCGTCTTCTTCGCCGCCGGTGAGCCCACGCCGATGCGGGAACTGCTCGGTGCCGCCCGCGGGGAGATCGCCCGCCGCTGTGGGTTGATCCCCGAGGGGGCGTGGTCGTTCGTGTGGGTGGTCGACGCGCCGCTGTTCGAGCCGGCTGCCAAGGCCGCCGCGGCCGGTGACGTGGCCGTCGGCGGGGGAGCGTGGACCGCGGTGCACCACGCGTTCACCGCACCGAAACCGGAATGGCAGGCCAACTTCGAGCAGGACCCGGGTAACGCGCTGGCGAACGCCTACGACATCGTCTGCAACGGCAACGAGATCGGCGGTGGGTCCATCCGTATTCACCGCCGGGAGGTGCAGGAGCGCGTGTTCCAGGTGATGGGCATCGGCGCCGATGAGGCGCAGGAGAAGTTCGGGTTCCTGCTGGATGCGTTCTCCTACGGTGCGCCGCCGCACGGCGGTATCGCTTTCGGGTGGGACCGCATCGTCACACTGCTGGCCGGGGCGTCCTCGATCCGGGAGTCGATCGCCTTCCCCAAGTCCGGCGGTGGGCAGGACCCGCTGACCGGCGCGCCCGCACCGATCACCACGAACCCCAGCCGCTTGTGGACCCACCGCAGCGGTCTGGGCGCCCACCAGTTGGCATCGTTCAGCAGCGCCATGGTGGCTGGGACGAGCAGCACCCGGACCAGGGTGGCGTCGATCGCCACCGCGACGGCGAGCCCGACGCCGATCTGCTTGATGATCAACATGTCTCCGGCCGCGAACCCCAGGAAGACCGCCACCATGATCAGCGCGGCCGAGGTGATGATCCGCCCGGAGCGCTGTAGCCCGTCGGCCACGGCTTCCGACGTGGGCTTGCCCTGCTCGTGGTACTCGGTGATCCGGGAGATCAGGAAGACCTCGTAGTCCATCGCAAGTCCGAAGCCGAAAGCGAGGATGAGCGTCGGTATCACCGCATCCAAACCGGTCGGGGTGGTGAAATCGAGCAGCCCGGAGAGGTTCCCCCACTGGAATGCCCAGACCAGCACACCGAGCGTCGCACCGAGGGAGAGAATGTTCGTCAGGACAGCCTTGACCGGGATCAGCACGGAGCCGGTCAGCAGGAACAGCAGTACCAGCGTCGCGGCGGCGACGACGCCCAGCACCAGCCACATGCGGGCAGTCAGCGCGTCCACGAAGTCGACCAGCGCGGCGGGCTGGCCGGTGGCCCAGGTCTGGGTTGTGGGCGGAGCGCTCTCGCGCAGTTGCCGGACCGCGTGCGTGGCCTGCGGTGAGTCGGCACTGTTGCTGGTGCGCACGCCGAACCAGGTGTAGCCCTGCGCCGAGGTCACCGGGGACAGGCTGGGTTCGACACCGGCGATGCGGTGGCTGTCTTGTTGCCACTGGTGCGCGGCGGCAACCGTGTCCTTGTCCGCGCCCCGCAGCAGCGCCACGATGCTCGGCGGACGCAGGGCAGGGAAGTCCTGGTACAGCGCGGTGGCTGCTTGCCGGGTGGGGTGGGAAGCGGGCAGCATCTCCTCGGTGGCCGAACACAACCGCAGATCCGATGCCGGCAGGGCGAGGGCACCCAGGACCGTCAGGCTGCCGACGATCACCATCCCTCGGTGCCGGGTGGTCCAGCCGGCCAGCCGGGTGAACGCGCCCGTCTGCGGTGCCAGAGGGTCGTCGCCGCGGTCACGGCGACGACCACGACGCTGAGCCCGGCCAGGCCGATCGCGGTCAGGATGGGCGGGTCGAACAGGACCAGCCCGGCCAACGAGATGGCGATGGTCAGGCCGCTGAACAGCACGGTCCGCCCAGCGGTGCGGATCGTCGTCGTCACCGCCTTGGTCACCTGTTCGTCGCTGACTTCGGTCTCGGCCGGGTGTCGCAGGTCCCGGACCTCCTCGCGGTACCGGCTGACCATCAGCAGCCCGTAGTCGATGCTGAGCCCCAGTCCCAGCACGGTCACCACGTTGATGACGGTGGCGTCGGTATCCACCAGGTGGGACAACCCGAGCATCATCAGCAAGGCTGCCCCGATCGACGCGACGGCACCCGCCAGTGGCAACCCGGCGGCGATCACCCCAGCGAAGACGAGCACCATGACCACCAGGCTCAGCGGCAGCGCGACCAGCTCACCGGTCTTCAGGTCCGACTCCAGTTGGGCCACCACATCGTCGATGAGTGTGGACTCGTCGTAGATGGCGAACTCGCCGACTACTCCCTCATGCACCAGCGCCTGGGCCATGGACCGCAACTGGGCCCGCACGTCGGCGGTCGCCGCGGTCAGCCGGTCCGGGTCGCGTTGTGCTCTCAGCAGGACACGAACAGCCGCAGCGTCACGTTCCTGGTTGATCAGCGGGTTTCGGGGTGGCTCCTGCGGGGCGAACTCGGGCGGCGCCGTGCCGGGAGCCGGGTCGGCGACCGTGGTGGGCTGCTGCTGTGGCTGGTCAGCCGTGCGAGCGGCGTGCGCTTGCGTCTGGACCGGCATCGGTTCCGGGAGCGGGACCGGCGTCTGTACCTCGGCCACGTCGGCACCGGCCAGCAGCCGCGCGCTGGCAGATTGCAGCGTATCGGTGAAGGCCGCGTCGTCGAGTTCGACGTCTTTCAGATGCACGGTGACCGACGGGCCCGTGGGCGCCGCTTGAGCAAGGATGTCGGCCCCTTCGTCTGCTTCCTCGTTGACGGCGATGGGGCCACTGGTCAGGCGCTGGAACAGACTCTCGCCCACCACCCCGGTGGTCAGCGCAAAGCTGGCGGTGACGAAGACCAGCCAAGCGGACACCAGCCACCGAGGATGCGCTGTGACAAGTCTCGCGAGCCTCGACAACACCGCTGGTGACCTCCGACAGCAATGGGTGCCGCCCGCTGAATCTCCGGTTCAGCGTGACGGCACCCATCATTACACATTGCACACCCCATGTGACAGACGGTGGTTTGTCTGTGCAGATAGGTGATACTTCTGTGATCAGTCGGACGCGGGGAGTGTGATCTAACCTAGAATCGCCCGCGCTGCGGCTCGCGCGGCGGCCGGGGAGTCGGTATCGAGCACCGGCCTGACCGCCTGCTGGCACTGCTGCAGGGTGACCATGCCGAGCTTGGCGCCCACCGAGCGCACCGCCGCCGCGGCGCAGGACAGCGACGTGACGCCCATGCCCACCAGGACGCAGGCCAGCAACGGGTCCGCTGCCGCCTCACCGCAGACCCCCACCGGCTTGCCCTTGTGTTGGCCTGCCTCGGCCACGTATGCCACCAAGGACAGCAGGGCGGGTTGCCACGGGTCGCTCAGGTGGGCCAGCTCTGCGGACATCCGATCGGCGGCCATCACGTACTGGGTCAGGTCGTTGGTGCCGATGGACAGGAAGTCGACGACGTCGAGCATTCGTTCGGCGTGCAACGCGGCCGCGGGGACCTCGATCATCACGCCCGGCTTCAGCCCGTGGGACCGGACTGATTCGCCCACCAGCTTGGCTTCGTCCAGCGTGGCCACCATGGGCGCCATCACCCACGGGCTGGTGCCGGTCTGCTCGGCCGCCTTGGCGATGGCGTCCAGCTGCCGGTCCAACAGGCCGGTGTCCTCCAGGCTGATCCGCAGTCCGCGCACGCCCAGTGCCGGGTTGTGCTCGTCCGGCATGGTGGCGAAGGCCAGTGGCTTGTCCGACCCGGCGTCCAGGGTGCGCACCACGACTTTGCTGTCCGGGAACGCGGCCAGGACCTCGGCGTAGATGTCAGCCTGCTCCCGCACCCCGGGTTCGGTCGCGGAGTTGAGGAAGCACAGCTCGGTGCGGAACAGTCCGACGCCCTCGGCGGGGGTTTCGGCGGCGGCGCGGGCGCCGGGTCCGTCCTGCACATTGGCCAGGATGTCGACCCGGTGCCCGTCCTTGGTCTGCCCGGGGCCGGACCAGGAGGCGACGGCCGCGAGCTGGGCCTTGGCCGCATCGACCCGTTGCTGAGCGGACTGCGGGTCCGGACCGGGCACGATCTCGCCGCATTCACCGTCGACCAGCACCTGCGTACCCGCCTCGACCGAGTCCAGGTCGTGCACCGCAACCACACACGGGATGCCCAATTGCCGGGCGATGATCGCGGTGTGGCTGGTGGGACCGCCCAGCCGGGTGGCGATGGCCAGGACCTTGGCCGGGTCCAGCCCGGCCGTGTCGACCGGCGCCAGGTCCTCGGCCAGCAGCACCGACGGTTGCTCCGGGTTGGGCACACCCGGTTCAGGTAGGCCGCGCAGTTGCGCGATCACCCGGTCTTGAATGTCCAGCAAGTCGGTCACCCGCTCGGCCATCAGCCCGCCCAGCTGCTTGAACATGGTGGCGAACTGTTCGGTGGCCGCCATGACCGCGTGCACCGGGTCCGTGCCGGAGTTGATTTCTTTCTCCACCGCGGCGCGCAAGCCCCGGTCCTTGGCCAGTGTCGCCGTGGCGGCCACCACTTCCGCCGCCATTCCCGACGCCGAGGTGGAGCGCTGAGTCAACCGGTCGGCGACGGTGTCGGCGGCGGCGGCGTACCGGTGCACCTCGGCGTCGCGCTGGTCCTCGGCGACCGTGGTGGGCTCCCCGGGTTCGGGGCGCTCGGCGGGGCGGACCACCGGCCCGTACCCGACGCCGGGAACGACGGGTGTACCGGTCAAGGTGGCCTTGGCCGGTTGATTGGTGGAGTCGGTGGTGTCGGTCATCGGTGACGGTCCCTTCTGCCATGCCACGTGCACGTCCGTTCTGTCGGTGCGCGTCTGTTCTGCCCGTGGCCTGGACATTAGGGGCCAGCTCTTGACAATGTCAACCGTTCGGGCATAGAACAACACATACACACATTGAAAACCAATTAAACACAGATGAACGGTGGGGCGAGGGAGGCGTTCGATGTACGCGGCGGAACGGCAGGACGCGATCAGCGCCCTCGTACGCCAGCAGGGCCGGGTCTCCGTCGCCGATGTCGCCCAGAGGTTCGGGGTCACCCACGAGACCGTGCGCCGCGATCTGGACCGCCTGGAAGGTATGGGCCTGGTCCACCGGGTGCACGGTGGCGCGGTGGCCTACGGCGCGTTGACCGTCGTCGAGTCGAGCACGGCCGAACGGTCTGGAACCCGAACCGAGCAGAAGCGCCGCATCGGTGCCGCTGCCGTCGATCTGCTGCCGGACGCGAACGGTGCCGGCAGCATCCTGGTGGACGGCGGCACCACGACCGGGGCGCTGGCCGCCGCGCTGCCGGTCAACCGGGAGCTGACGGTCGTCACCAACTCGGTGCCCACGGCCAGCCTGTTGGCGGGCCGTGGCGCCTTGCGGGTCAACATCCTCGGGGGCCGCATCCGCGGCCACACCCACGCCACCGTCGGGCACGAGGCGATGAACACGCTCAACCAGCTCACCGTCGATGTAGCGTTCATCGGCACCAACGGACTGTCCGCCCGTGGTGCCACCACGCCGGACACCGAGGAGGCGGCCGTCAAGCGAGCGATGGCCGCCGCCGCCCGCACCACCGTGGTCCTCGCGGATTCCACCAAGATGGGAGAGACCCAGATGATCGTGTTCGCCGCGCTGGCCGATATCGACGTCGTCGTCACCGACGACGGGGTGGCCGCCGCCGATGTGCAGTTGCTGCGCCGCCACGACATCGAGGTGATGCTCGCGTGATCCTCACCCTGACCGCGAACCCCAGCATCGACCGCACCGTGACCCTGGACCAGCCGCTGACCCGGGGTGCGGTGCAACGGGTGACCAGCGTGACCAATCAGGCCGCGGGAAAAGGCGTCAACGTCGTTCGGGTGGTCGCCGCCGCCGGGCACCCGAGCCTGGCCGTGGTACCAGCGGGCAAGAACGACCCGTTCACCACCAGGCTCCGTGCGCAAGGCGTCGACCACGTGGCCGTGTCGACCCCCGGGGATGTGCGGGTCAACCTGGCCGTCATCGAACCCGACGGCACGACCACCAAGATCAACGAACCCGGGGCGAGGTTGTCGGTTCAGGTCCTCGACGAACTCACTCGCGTGCTGGTGGAACACGCCGGTAGGGCGCGCTGGGTGGTGCTGGCCGGTTCGCTGCCGCCGGGTGTGGCCGAGGACTGGTACGCCCAGCTGGTGCCGATGCTGCGCACAGCCGGTACGAGGGTTGCGGTAGACACCTCCGGTGCCCCGCTGCTGGCTTGTTGCACCGGCGCGCAACGGCCGCACCTGATCAAACCCAACGGCGAAGAATTGGCCGAACTGGCCGGTGCCGGCACCGACCCGGAGACCGACCTGGACGCGGCCGTCGCCGCCTGCCGCACCTTGGTGCGCAACGGGATCGAAGCGGTGCTGGCCACGCTCGGCGCCGGCGGAGCGGTGCTGGTCACCGCGGCCGGCGCCTGGTATGCCGCCGCACCGCACGTATCGGTGAAAAGCACTGTCGGAGCAGGCGATTCCACCCTGTCCGGCTACCTGATCGGGCACACCGCCGGTGCCGGCCCGGCTGCCTGCCTGCGCCGGGCGGTCGCCTACGGCACCGCCGCCGTTCAGCTGCCCGGCTCCAGCTTGCCCACCCCGCGCGAGGTGCGCCCGCAGGCCGTCTGCGTCACTGCTCTACCAGCCACAACAGGCGGCGCTCGGCGGCAGTCACCCAGGTCTCGTTCCCGCTAGCCGGGCGGGTAAGAACCGCATTACGGTGTGACAGCGGAAAGCTGAACGCACAGTTGAGCGCCCCCGTCCAACTCAAGGAGAGAAGCACCATGGCATCCAAGACCGTCACCGTCGGGTCCTCCGTCGGACTGCACGCCCGTCCGGCCGCCCTGATCGCCGAAGCGGCAGGCGCGCAGAACTCCCCCGTCACGCTCGCCGTACCCGGCGGTACCCCGGTGGACGCCGGCTCGGCGCTGCTCATCATGACCCTCGGCGCCAAGTGCGGTGACGACGTCGTGGTGGAAAGCGACGACGAGGCAGCCGTCGAGCAGATCGCCGCGATGGTGGAGAAGGACCTCGACGCCGAGTGAAGAGAGACGCCGAGTAGACCGGCCGCGGCCACCGGTCCACCATCGAACGCCAGGGCCTGCGGGTGCTCCCGGGAGCACCCGTAAGCTGGCCCGGTGCCGGCGGACCTGTTCTCCACCAGTCAGGAGCGCCCCCGCGCGCCACTGGCGGTACGGATGCGGCCGCGGACCCTCGACGATGTGGTCGGTCAGCGTCATCTGCTGCGGACCGGGTCGCCGTTGCGGCGGCTGGTGGCGGCAGGAGGTAGCGCCGAAGCGGGTCGTGCTGGCCGGGTGCCCGTCAGCTCGGTGATCCTGTTCGGGCCGCCCGGCACCGGCAAGACCACACTGGCGCACGTCGTGTCGGCCTGCACCGACAGCGCGTTCGTGGAACTGTCGGCCATCACCGCGGGAGTGCGGGATGTGCGAACCGTGATCCAGGACGCCAAGAACACCCAGGACCTGCACCGGCGGCGCACCGTGCTGTTCCTGGACGAGATCCACCGATTCAGCAAGGCCCAACAGGATGCGCTGCTGCCCGCGGTGGAGAACGGCTGGGTGACCCTGGTGGCCGCCACCACCGAGAACCCCAGCTTCAGCATCATCTCCCCGCTGCTGTCCCGGTCGCTGGTGCTGCACCTGCAACCGCTGACCGATGCGGACATCGGCGGACTGATCGACCGGGCACTGACCGACGACCGCGGCCTGGGCGGCGCTTTCACCCTCGATGCCGACGCCGGCGGCCATCTGGTCCGCGTCGCCGGCGGCGACGCCCGCCGGGCGCTGACCGCGCTGGAGGCGGCGGCCGGGCTGGCCGCGGACGCCGGCACCACCACGATCGACCTGACCGCCGCCGAGCAGGCCATCGCGGTGGCGGCGGTGCGCTACGACCGAGACGGCGACCAGCACTACGACGTCGTCAGCGCGTTCATCAAGTCCATCCGCGGCAGCGACGTCGACGCCGCGATGCACTACCTGGCCCGCATGCTGGAGGCGGGGGAGGATCCACGCTTCATCGCCAGGAGGCTGATGATCAGCGCCGCCGAGGACATCGGCATGGCCGACCCGTCCGCCCTGCAGACCGCGGTGGCCGCCGCCCAGGCCGTCCAGCTCGTCGGCCTGCCGGAGGGACGGATCATCCTGGCCGAGGCGGTGGTCCACCTGGCGATGGCGCCGAAGTCCAACGCCGCCTACCTGGCCGTCGACCGGGCCATCGCGGACGTGCAGGCCGGCAAAGCCGGCCAGGTGCCGGCGCATTTGCGGGACGCCCACCACCCGGGAGCCGATGCGTTCGGTGCCGGCGAAGGCTACGTCTACGCCCACGACGAGGCGCACGCGGTGGCCGCTCAGCAGTACCTGCCGGATACGTTGACCGGCACCGTCTACTACCAGCCCAGCGACCGCGGCTTCGAGAACGAACTGCGCCGGCGCCGGCAACGGCTGCAAGCGCTGCTGACCGAGCCCGGCGGCCCGCGGACCGAAACCGCCGGCAACCAGGCCGATCAGACGTCAGGACCGGGCAGCGGGTAGCCTCGACCAGCGGAGAAAACCGCACGACCCCGACCCCGACACCTGAGAAGCTGGGACCATGCAGACCGCTGAGATCCGACGCCGCTGGCTGAACTACTTCGAGAGCAAAGGCCACGCGGTGGTGCCGAGCGCCTCGCTGATCTCACCGGACCCCACCCTGCTGTTCACCGTGGCCGGCATGGTGCCGTTCATCCCGTACATGACCGGGCAGCAGACCCCGCCGTGGCCGCGGGCCACCAGTGTGCAGAAATGCCTGCGCACGCTGGACATCGAGGAGGTCGGCAAGACCACCCGGCACGGCACGTTCTTCCAGATGAACGGCAATTTCTCCTTCGGCGACTACTTCAAAGAGAGCGCCATCGCCTACGCCTGGGAACTGGTCACCGGTTCCCAGGACGACGGCTGTTACGGCTTCGACGGCGACAAGATCTGGGTGACCGTCTACGAGGACGACGAGGAAGCGAATTCCCTGTGGCGCTCGGTGGCCGGGCTTGCGGCCGAGCGCATCCAGCGCCGCGGCCGTAAGGACAACTACTGGCACACCGGCGTTCCCGGCCCTGGCGGGCCGTGCAGCGAGATCTACGTCGACCGGGGGCCGGAATACGGCCCGGACGGTGGCCCCATCGTGGACGAAGACCGGTTCCTGGAAATCTGGAACCTGGTGTTCATGCAGCATTCGTTGTCGGACGTGCGCGCCAAGGACGACTTCGACATCGCCGGTGACCTGCCCAGCAAGAACATCGACACCGGCATGGGCCTGGAGCGGGTGGCCTACCTGCTGCAAGGCGTGGACAACCTGTACGAGATCGACGAGGTGTACCCGGTCATCGAACGCGCCGGCGACATCGCATCCATCGCCTACGGCAAAGACCGCGAAGCCGACGTGCGGCTGCGCGTGGTCGGTGACCATGTGCGGTCCGGCCTGATGCTCATCGGCGACGGTGTCACCCCCGCCAACGAGGGCCGCGGCTACGTGCTGCGCCGACTGCTGCGCCGGGTGGTGCGGGCAATGAAACTGCTCGGCGTCGACGAGCCCACGTTCCCGGAACTGTTCGGCGTGTCCAAGGACGCCATGAAGGCATCCTACCCGGAACTGGAACGGGACTGGACGCGTATCAGCCAGGTGGCCTACGCGGAGGAGGAGGCGTTCCGGCGCACCCTGACCGCGGGGACCACGATTCTGGATACCGCTGTGGCCCAGGCAAAGTCGACCGGACGAGGCAGCCTGTCTGCAGATTCGGCGTTCCAGCTGCACGACACCTACGGCTTCCCGATCGACCTGACCCTCGAGGTCGCCGCCGAACAAGGCCTGCAGGTGGACGAGGCCGGGTTCCGGCGGCTGATGAGCGAACAACGGGCACGGGCCAAGGCCGATTCCAAGGCGAAACGGTCCGGGCGGGTGGACCAGGCGGTCTACCGCAGTGCGGCCGAGGAGGTCGGCGCGCCGGTGGACTTCACCGGGTACCGCGAGGTGGTCAGCGAGGCGAGCATCGCCGCGCTCATCGTCGACGGTACCGCGGCCGCCTCGGCCGGTGCCGGCCAGGATGTCGAGGTGGTGCTGAACCGCACCCCGCTGTACGCCGAGGGCGGTGGGCAACTGGCCGACACCGGAACCATCACCCTGGGCACCGGGGCCACGCTCGAAGTGCGGGACGTACAGTCGCCGATCCCCGGGCTCATCGTGCACCGCGCGCACGTGCTGAGCGGTGAGGTGAGCATCGGCGCCGCTGCCCAGGCGTCGGTGGATATCGACCGGCGCAAGGCGATCTCCCGGTCGCACACAGCAACTCATATGGTGCACAAGGCGTTCCGGGAGGCGTTGGGCGAAACCGCCACTCAGGCAGGGTCGGAGAACTCACCCGGCCGGTTCCGGTTCGACTTCAACGCGGCGGCGGCGGTGCCACCCAGCGTGCTGCTGGACGTCGAACAGCGGGTCAACGAACTGCTCATCGAGGATCTCGAGGTGCACGCCGAGGTGATGAGCCAGGCCGATGCGGTGGCGTGCGGTGCGATGGCCTTGTTCGGGGAAAAGTACGGCGATGAGGTGCGGGTGGTCAGTGTCGGGGACTGGGCGCGGGAACTCTGCGGCGGCACCCACGCGCAGCGCTCCGGTCAGCTCGGTCTGGTCAAGCTGCTGGGGGAGTCCTCCATCGGTGCCGGGGTGCGCCGGGTGGAGGCGCTGGTCGGTACCGACGCCTACTCTTTCCTGGCCCGCGAGCATGCCCTGGTCGGGCAGCTGGCCACCATGCTCAAGGTCCGGCCCGACGAACTGCCGGATCGCATCGGCGCGCTTGTTGCCCAGCTCAAGGCGGCGGACAAGGAGCTGGCCATGGCCCGGGCGGAACAGAGCCGGGCGTTGGCGGCAAAGCTGGCGGCCGAGCCCAAGGACGTGTTCGGGATCATGTTCGTCGGTCACGATGCCGGAGCGGTGGCGGGCGCCGAGGACATCCGCACCCTGGTCACCGATCTGCGGGCCCGGCTGGGCAACGACCGGCCGGCCGTGGTGAGTGTGGCCGGTGTGGCCAAGGGCAAACCGTTGGTGGTCATCGCCACCAACGACGCCGCCCGCCGCCGTGGGGTCAAAGCTGGTTCGTTGGTCCGCATCGGCGCGGGTGCGCTCGGTGGCGGGGGCGGTGGCAAGGACGACATCGCCCAGGGTGGTGGGCAGGACGCGACTGCCGTGCCGCAAGCCCTCGTCGTCGTCGAGCATGAGGTCGGCCGGTTGGCCACCACATGAGGGCCGGCGCCGGTCTCCATCCGGCCCGCGTGCGGCATGCCCACTGATGCGGCACGGTGTGCGGGTCGCGGTGGACGTCGGGGCGGTGCGCGTCGGTGTGGCGGCCAGCGACCCCGGTGGAATCCTCGCCTCCGCTGTTGCGACACTGAGTAGCGAACCGTATCGCCGGGATCGTGCGTGAACGCGACGCGATTGAGGTGTTGGTGGGGCTGCCGCTGTCGCTGTCCGGCAAGTCTGGAGCGGCGGCGGAGCTCGCGCGTAGCTACGCTGTGCGGGTAGCTCGCGAGATCGCGCCCGTGCCGGTGCGGCTCGTGGACGAGCGACTGACCACGGTCGGTGCCCACCGGGCACTGCGCCAGTCCGGGGTCAAGGGGCGCAACCAGCGCCGCGTCGTCGATCAAGTGGCGGCCGTCCTGATCCTGCAAGGTGCGCTGGACACCGAACGCAACACCGGTCAGCCACCCGGTGAAGTGGTGGCGTACCCGCCAACACCGCCAGCCGACTGAGAGGGCACGATGACCGAGCTTTTCTCCGATCTGCCGGGGCAGCGAAGGGCGACGCGCCGCCATGCCCACCGGGCCCGCCGGCCAGGGGGCGCGACCAGGTTCGTGGTGCTGTTCCTGGCCGCGGCACTGGTGCTTGGCGCGATGTATCTGGGCTGGCGCACGGTCAAGCCGATGTACGACGACTGGCGCGCGCCCTCGGATTTCGCCGGCCCCGGGTCCGGCGAGGTGCATGTTCAGGTACTTGCGGGTGACAGCGGCTCGCAAGTGGCCCAGACCCTGGTGGACAAGAACGTCATCAAGACCACCGATGCGTTCATCGAGGCGAGTATGGCCAACCCCGACTCCAACTCCTTGCAACCGGGAACCTACGCCCTGCGTGCGGAGATGGCCGCCGCCGACGCGTTGGCGATGCTGCTGGACGAGACGAACCGGGTCTCGGTGCGGGTGGTGATTCCCGAGGGTTTGCGTGCCCAGCAGATCTACCGGCGGATCAGCGAGGCCACCGGGCTGGGCGTGGATGAGCTGAAGGCGGCCGTCACCGACCCGGCCGTGGGCCTGCCGCCTCAGGCGCAGGGCAACCCGGAGGGTTACCTGTTCCCCGCTACCTATGAGTTCGAGCCGGATGAGTCGGCCACCACTGTGCTCAAGCGACTGGTGGATGCGCACAAGCGGGCAGTCTCCACTCTCGGGATCGCCGCGGAGCAGGAGCCGCAGGTGCTGACCAAGGCCAGCATCATCCAGGCCGAGGCGCGTAGCGCAGCGGACATGCGCAAGGTGGCCAGGGTGATCCAGAACCGGCTGGACCGCGGGACGTCGCTGCAGATGGACAGCACGGTTCACTACGCCACCAACAACAGCGAGGTCGTCACCACTACGCAAGAGGAACGCCAGATCGACTCTGCCTACAACACCTACAAGTATCCGGGCTTGCCGCCGGGGCCGATCAACTCCCCGGGGGAGGACGCGCTGCGCGCCGCCACGGAACCGGCGGACGGCGACTGGGTGTACTTCGTCACAGTCAATCCGGACACCGGGGAGACCAAGTTCGCGGCCACCAAGGCCGAGCACGACCGAAACGTGGAAGAGTTCCGCCAATGGTTGCGGGACAACGACTGAACCAAAACCCTGCGGGGGCGGGGGATGTGCAGCGGTGTGCGGTCCTGGGCTCGCCCATCGGCCACTCTCGCTCGCCCGTGCTGCACCGGGCCGCCTACGTTGCCCTGGGACTGAACTGGCAGTACGAAGCCTACGACGTGACCGTGGAGCAACTGCCCGGTTTCCTGGCCGGGCTGGACTCCAGTTGGCGCGGTCTCAGCATTACCATGCCGCTCAAACAGGCGGTGAAGTCCTACGTGCACGAGACCTCGCTGCTGGCCGACCTGCTCGACTCGGTGAATACGGTGCTGTTGTCCTGGCCGGACGCGGAGCAGCCCAGCCCGTGGATGTACGGCGAGAACACCGACGTGCTGGGCATGGTGGCCGCGGTCCGGGAGCTGTGGGTCGATGACGACCACCCCGGGTTGCGTGGGTGCGTCCTCGGCGCCGGTGCCACCGCTCGCTCCGCTCTGGCCGCGCTGGTCGAGCTCGGGTGCCGCCAGGTCCAGGTGGTCGTGCGGCGGCCGCCCGCCGCCGCACACCTGCACGACTTGGCGGACCGGCTGGGGCTCCAGCTGCAGGTACAGGACTGGGCCGCGGCCTGGGACGGTATCGCCGCGGCCGATGTGGTCATATCCACGGTGCCGCCGGGGGCGACCGACACGCTGGTGGTCCAGCCGGCGCCTGCCTCGCTGGCCGGGCATCTGCTGCTCGACGTGGTCTATCACCCCTGGCCGACACGGCTGGCCTCGGCCGTGCAGGACCGTGGCGGGCTGGTCGTCGGTGGAGTGTCGATGCTGCTGCATCAAGCCGCGGCTCAGGTGGAGTTGATGACCGGCATCCGCCCTGCACCCATCCAAGCGATGCGCGCCGCAAGCTGACCCGATCGGGTGATCGAACTCGCGGCGGGTTGGCGGACTCACCCCTCGCATCTCAAGCAGGTCACCCGCATCGCCGATGACATTCCGACTGTCTCGCCTGATGAGGGGAGTGCCGTGAGCGGCGGCGTGCAAGAAGGTAGCGGACGGCCCTTCCGTCCACGGGCCGAGGAATACGTCTTCGGAGACGAGGACCTGGACGAAGGTGCTCCCGGGCAGCATGCCTACGAAGAGATCCCGGACCAGGAGATCGTCTACGACATCGGCGTCGACTACGGCGCCGAGGACGACATGGACGACTACGGTTCGTTCGACGACGAGGAAACAGTGACCGTCTACGATGTGAACTCCGACGGTGTCTTCGCTCCCGAACTGCCTGACCACCGGCCGGGAGCGGCCTTCACCCCGCAGCCACGGCCGGCCCCGGAACCGCAGCAACCAGAGGCTTGCGTCGATGACGACCAGCGCGTCGCGTACCACGGGTCCCGGTCGGGAGGGCGTAGCACCACCGAGCAACGGTTGCGGGCCAGCGACCTGAACCTCACCAGCGTGCTGAGCAGTATGTTGGAACGCAATGCCTCCGACCTGCACCTGACCAGCGGCGCGCCGCCCACGATCCGGGTCCGCGGTGAGCTGATGCCGTTGGAGGACTACGAGCGGATGACCGCGCCGGAGCTGCAACGGATCATCTACGCCCTGCTGAATCAGAAGCAGCGGGAGAAGTACGAAGAGAACATGGAGCTCGACTTCTCCTACTCGCTGCCCGGCACCGCCAGATTCCGGGTCAACGTGTTCCGCCAACGCGAGTCGATCGGTGCGGTGTTCCGCACCATTCCGTTCGACATCCTGCCGCTGGAACGGCTCGGAATCCCCCCGGTGGTGGGCAAATTCGCCTCGATGCCGCGCGGCCTGGTATTGGTCACCGGCCCGACCGGATCCGGCAAGTCCACCACGTTGGCCGCGATTCTCGACCTGGCCAACCGGACCCGGCACGACCACATCATGACCGTCGAGGACCCGATCGAGTTCTTGCACAACCACAAGGGCTGCCTGGTCAACCAGCGTGAGGTGGGCGAAGACACCCACTCCTTCGCCAACGCGCTGAAGCATGTGTTGCGCCAGGACCCGGACATCATCCTGGTCGGCGAGATGCGGGACTTGGAGACCATTTCGGTGGCGCTGACCGCCGCCGAAACCGGCCACCTGGTGTTCGGCACCCTGCACACTCAGGACGCCGCACAGACCATCGACCGCGTCATCGACGTGTTTCCCTCAGAACAACAGGAACAGATCCGGGTCATGCTGGCGGGCTCCATCCAGGGAGTGGTCTGCCAGACCCTGTGCAAGACGGCGGACGGGCGGTCGCGGGCGGTGGCAACCGAGGTCATGCTGGCCACTCCCGCCATCCGCAACCTGATCCGGGAGGGCAAGGTCCACCAGGTGTACTCGGCCATGCAGGCCGGCGCCCAGCACGGCATGCACACCATGGACCAGCACTTGGCCGAATTGGTGCGCATCAACCGCATCAGCTACGAGGTCGGCCTGGACAAGTGCCACCACATCGAGGACTTCAACCGATTGACCGGAAGGGCCTGACATGCCAACCGCGACCAAGACTTTCGCCTACACCGTACGTGACCGCAGCGGAAAGGTCGTCAACGGACAGGTCGATGCCGCCAGCCAGTCGGCGGCCGTCAACAAACTGAAGGGCCAGGGGCTGGCGCCGATCTCGGTGAACGAGGCCGGCACGGGGATGAACCGGGAGCTCAGCCTGCCGGGTTCGAACCGGGTGGGGCTCAAGGACATCGCCATCATGTCCCGGCAGTTCGCCACCATGATCAATTCCGGCCTGACGTTGCTGCGGGCGTTGAACATCCTGGCCGACCAGTCCGAGAACGCGGGACTGCGCAAAGCCCTGACCGACGTGCGCAACCAGGTCGAGGCGGGGACGTCGTTGTCGGCGGCGCTGGCCAGCCACGAGAAGGTGTTCCCGCCGTTGATGGTCAACATGTGCCGGGCCGGCGAGGTGGGCGGCTTCCTGGACCAGGCGCTGTTGCAGGTGGCCGACAACTTCGAGGCCGAGGTCAAGCTGCGGTCCAAGATCAAGGCGGCGATGACGTACCCGGTCGCCGTCCTGGTCATCGCTATCGCCTGTGTGATCGGCATGCTCAAGTGGATCGTGCCGACGTTCGAGAACCTGTTCACCAGTCTGGGCGGTGAGCTGCCTGCACCCACTCAGGTGCTGGTGTTCCTCAGCAAACAGATGACGTGGTTCCTCCCGGTGTTCTTGGTGCTCACCGTCGTCGGCGTGGTGGTGTGGAGCCAGGTCCGCCACCAGGACAACGTCAGAAGCGTGGTGGACCCGGTCAAGCTCAAGACTCCGGTGTTCGGTCCGCTGTTCCAGAAGGTGGCGCTGAGCCGGTTCGCCCGCAATCTGGGGTCGATGATCCGTTCCGGTGTCCCGATCCTGCAGGCCTTGGAGATCGTCGGGGAGACCACCGGCAACATCGTGATCGAGAAGGCGCTGTTCGATGTGCGGGACAGCGTGCGGCAGGGTGAATCGTTGGCCGGGCCGTTGGAGCAGCATCCCGTCTTCCCGCCGATGGTGGTGCAGATGCTGGCGGTCGGCGAGGACACCGGCGCGCTGGACACCATGCTGCACAAGCTCAGCGACTTCTACGACAACGAGGTGGAGGCGACCACCGAGGCCTTGACCGCGCTGATGGAGCCGCTCATGATCGCCGTGCTGGGCAGCATCGTCGGCGGCATGATCATCGCCTTGTACATGCCGATCTTCCGGATCTTCGACCTGATCAAGTAGCTTCCGCCGGCTGCGTAACGGCATGCAGCGCCGGTGACCCTAAGCCCGACTCATCGGGCCGATCGGTCACCGGCGCTGGTCTTTTCGGGGTAGTGGAACCACGGACAGCGTAACTGGCTCAAGCACATCCGGTTCCGGCCGATAACCCAAGTGTCATCCCGCAGGAAACCACCTCCTGCATCACCCGCACACGAAAGGGAGCATCACATGCTCGCTCGTCTCCGCAAGGCTCACGAAGAGAACGACGAGGGTTTCACCCTCATCGAGCTCCTCGTGGTCATGATCATCATCGGCATCCTGGCCGCCATCGCCATCCCGACCTTCCTGAACCAGCGGAAGAAGGCCGTGGACTCCTCGATGAAGTCCGACCTGAAGACCGCGGCGACCGCCGCCGAGACCTACTTCGTCGAGAACAACAGCTACAACGCGCTGAACGGCACCAACGCGGCCACCGGCCCGCTGGGCGTCGAGGTGTCGGACGGCAACGTGCTGAACATCACCGCCACCGTCGACGACTACTGCATCGTGGCCTCCCGGGACACGGGCGCCACCTCGTCCACCCAGAACTGGGTGTACGACAGCGACGCGGGCGGCCTGCAGCCGAGCACCGTCACCTCCTGCTGATCCGGGTGACGTAAGCGCCCTGGAGCGCTGCGAAGGGTGGCGCTGGCGCGCAGCGCCGGCGCCACCCGTCCGCTTTATCGGCACCTTCTTCCGACCTACGAACCAGGAAACGACATGGACAGCACCGACGAGGGCTTCACGCTCCTCGAGCTGCTCGTCGTGCTCGTGATCATCGGCATCCTGGCCGCGATCGCCATCCCGAGTTTCCTGAACCAGCGGCAACAGGCCTACGCCGCCCAGACGGTGAGTGACCTCAGGGGCGCGGCGATCCATATCGAAGCCTGGCTGGCCGACCCGGCCCACTCGATCGCCACCTTGAACGGCCAGACCGAGAACAGTCCCGTCCTGGCCGGCGAGGGCTGGAAGGCCAGCGATCCCACATCGATGACCATCTCCGTCGCCGCAGACACGTACTGCATCCGCGCCACCCATACCAACATCACCACCCGGGAGTTCCGCTACCGCAGCGATCACGGAGTGGTGGAACAAGGCGCCACCGGCACCCTCAGCTGCTGAGACGCCATCACAGGAAAGAGAGCCAGCGAACATGCTTCGTCGCCTAGGACGCTCCCGGGCCACCTCCGAGGACGGCTTCAGCCTGCTCGAAGTTGTCGTCGCCCTCGCCTTGTTCATGATCATGTCGGCGTCCTTGGGCTACGCGCTCACCCGGGTGCTGCACACGAGCCGGTCCAACGAATCCCGCGTCATCGCGGCCAATCTGGCCGAACGCAAACTGGAGACACTGCGGTCGATGAACCCGCTCGACATCGCTTTGGGAGCGCACCCGCGAGAGACGGTCACCATCGAGAACCGCGACTACTTCCTGGATGTCCGGGCCTCCTACAACACCGTCGGCGAGTACCAGAACGCCTGCGAGGGTGCCAGCGGCAAAGCGTCGTTCACTGCCGTGCACATCGAAGTCAGCTGGAGCAAGATGGACGGCGTCCAGCCCATCCGTTCCGATACCACTTTCGCGCTGCCCGTCACGGGCGTGACGGCGACCACCGGTGTGCTCACGATCCCGGTCGAGGACGCCGCCGGCGAGCCGGTGCAGAACATGCCGGTGACGCTGACCGGCCCCACTGGGTCGGCGATGACCGCCACGACGATGTCCGACGGATGCGCCGTCTTCACCAACGTCGCGCCCAGCACCGGCTACACCGCGTCGGTGAACTCGCGCGGCTGGGTGGACAAGTCGGGAAAGCGAGTCTCCGAGCGGACCGGTTTGTCGGTGATCGCCGGTGAGGTGTCCAAGGCGGCCGGGTTCGTGTATGACAAGGCGGCCACCGTCCGCATGCGTCTGACCCGGGCCGATGCGGCCGGTCCCGAATACGTATTCCCGCCCCAAACCGGAGTGACCCTGGCCAACGGGTCAGGTGGCTTCGGCGCGATCGGGCACCCGGTGTGTCCCGACGGATCACCGAATTGCGTCACCGTCGACGCCGGCGAACGGGAGCGCACCGGGCTGTTCCCGTTCACCGACGGGTACGAGACCTGGACCGGCACCTGCTCCACCGCGCACCCCGCGGTGAGTTCCCCGGTGGTTCCCAAACCGGGACAGTCGGCCACGATCGCCAACGCGAAAGCCGCGGCGCTGCGGTTCCAGGTCGTCGAGGCAGCGACCGCGGCGCCCGCAACGGGATGGTCGATCACGATCCGCAACGAGGATTGCGCCGGTGAGGTCTACGACCTGGGCTACTCCACGACAGAGCCGGTCTCCCTGTCCCTGCCACCGGGGAAATGGCGGCTGGAGGCCACCGACGGTGCGCGGACTGAGTTCACCAGGGTCAACTTGGCGGAGAACCAGCTGCTGCTCGACGGCGCGATCGTGGCGGTGAACGTCTGATGCACAAGATCCGATCAGCGCATCGCCGCGGCAGCGACGACGGACTGACGATGACCGAGCTGCTGGTGGCCACCGTCATCATGATGATCGCCTCGACCGCCTTGCTGTACGCCTTCGTGCAGGGCATGAACGCCTCCATCGTTTCCTCGTCGCGGACCGCGGACGCGATGACCGCGAAGACCGCCACCGAGAACGCGACCAAGGCGTTGCGCACGGCGCGAGATCCGGACGGGGCCGACGGGCTCAAGGCATTCGAGCTGGCCGCCCCGGACGAAGTGATCTTCTACGCGGCGCTCAATCGCGGACCCTCGGACACTCCGGCACGAGTGCGGATCTACCGGGACGGCACGGAGCTGAAGATGAACACCGTGGAGGGGAGTACGAACCCCGCGACCGGGACCCTCCAGTGGACCGGTGCCGGCAGTACGCGGACCATCGGCCAGGACATCGTCGCCGGCTCCACTCCGGTGTTCGCCTACCTGACCAAACCGGACCCGGCGAGCGGACAGACCGAACCCACGCAGTCGTTGCTCACCAGCGGTGGGAAGATCGCCGACTCCGCCCTGAACGACATCGACGTCATCGAGGTGTCGCTGTCCATGAACAGCTCCTCGCGACGGAACACCACGACCACCACCATCTCCCGCGTCTCGTTGTTGAACAAGAGGGACTGACCGATGAACACACACCTGTTCCGCCGCGCGCGCCGAGGCCAGGACGACAGTGGCTTCGCCATGGTCACCGTCATCGGCATCATGCTCGTGCTGACGTTGTTCGTGGTTGCGGCGACGACCTTCGCGGTCCAAGCCATACCGCAGTCCCGGCGAGCCCAGGACTACGCGGCCGCGATGGCGGCGGCGCAGGCCGGCGTCGACGACGTCCTGAGCCGGCTGAACAGCTGTGACACCTACTGGTCCACCCCGTGCGTCGGCAGCCCGCCGGAACCGGGCCGCTGGGACGGCAACCCGAGCGGGAGCCAGACCAATCGCTGGGCCGCGGTGCCCGGCTCGGCCGGATCGATGAACGCCCGGTACCGGTACACACTGGTGAGTACCCCGGCGACCACGCCCGGGCTGATCCGGGTCCAGGTCGACGGTGAGGTCAACGGGGTGCGGCGCACCATCACCGCCGACCTGCGCAAACCGAGCTTCCTCAACTACATCTACTACACCAACTTCGAAAGCCCCTCGCCCACACAGATCCTGGAGCGTCGCCCCGGTTTCTCCAGGGCCCAGGCTCAAGCATGCGCGCAGTACTACTACGACGTTCCCCCGGCACGGCGCACCGTTCGCCCCCGCTACTGCGACATCAACTTCATCGGCGGTGACGTGATCCGGGGCCCGTTGTACAGCAACGACGCGCTGCTGCTGATGGCCTACCGGGGCCAGCCGGGACCGCTTTTCCAGGGCAACACCGAGACGTACTGGCAGCAGACGTTCAACCCCGGCGCCGACCCGGCCGCGCCGTACCGGCGCAATTACGGCGGCGTTCCGCACCCCAGTGGCCGCACGCCCGTCATCGCCGACAAGAAGGTGGACCTGCCCGCCTCCAACAACGAGATCCGCGTGGCCGCGGAAACCGGCGGGTGCGTCTACGAAGGCCCCACCCGCGTTCAGCTGTACCGCAACGGAACGGTCCGGGTCACCAGCCCGCTCACCTCGCCCAGCTCGCTCAACCCCGGCTGCAGCTCAGGTGGCGTCACCCCGTTGCCGCCCAACGGCGTGATCTTCGTCAAGGCTTCCACCGCCGCATGCACCGGCAAGCCCACCGCCTACCCGTTGAAACCCGCCGACGTCACCCCGTACGACTGCAACGCCGGCACCGCTTTCGTGGAGGGAACGCTGCAGGGGGCCCTCACGCTGGCCAGCGAGCACGACATCATCGTCACCGACGACCTGACCTACAACACCGAGGCGGTCAATCCGAGCACCGGTGCGGTGAACATGGCCGCGACCGACGTGATGGGGCTGGTGGCGCAAGGCTTCGTCCGGGTCTACAACCCGGTCGACCGCAGGGGAAACAACCTGGCCCGCTCCCAGGTGCGGAACATGCGCATCGACGCGGCGGTCCTGTCGGTGCAGAACTCCTTCACCGTGCAGAACTACCACCGGGGCAGGCGGCTGGGCAACCTCACGGTGGCCGGCGGCATCTACCAGAACCACCGTGGCCCGGTCGGTACCTCCAGTAGGCCCAGCACCGGCTACTTCAAGAACTACCTGTACGACACCAGGCTGCGCAGCCTGCCGCCGCCGCACTTCCTCAACCCGGTGGGTTCCGCGTGGGGCGTGGCCGGATTCAGCGAGGGCTGACCCGAGAGCCCCCGCACAGTCAAGACGCTCCGGTAGCTGCCCGACATGAATCCTATGTTCACCGCCCTGTTCGTTGCCTGGTGCACGGTTCTCGGGCTGATCGTCGGCTCTTTCCTCAACGTGGTCATCCACCGCGTGCCCCGGGGAGAGTCGGTGGTCAGCCCACCCAGCGCGTGCCCCGGCTGCGGGCACCGGATCAAGCCGTACGACAACGTGCCGGTGCTCAGCTGGCTGCTGTTGCGCGGTCGCTGCCGCGCCTGCGCGCAACCCATCAGCCCCCGGTACCCACTCGTCGAGGCCGGTACGGCAGCGGCTTTCGGGCTCACCGCATGGTGGTGGGGGTTGTCCTGGGAGTTGCCCGCGTTCCTCTACCTGGCCGCTGTCGCGGTGGCGCTCGCCCTGATCGACATCGACGTCAAACGCCTGCCCGACGCGATCGTGCTCCCCAGCTACCTGGCCTGCGCGCTGTTGCTGGCGCTGGCTGCGGCCGGCACCGGAGAACCGGCGCGGCTGATCCGGGCCGGGCTGGGCGGGCTGGCCGGTTACGGGTTGTTGTTCGCGATCCGGGTGGTCAAACCAGCCGGTATGGGGCTGGGCGACGTCAAGCTCATGGGCGTGCTGGGCCTGTACCTGGGGTACCTGGGCTGGAGCCAGTTCGTCGTCGGCTTCTTCGCCGCGTTCCTGGTCGGCGGTGTCGCCGGGGTGTTCCTGTTGCTGTTCACCACGGCCGGCCGCAAGGCCCGAATCCCGTTCGGTCCGTATCTGTTGCTGGGCGCTTACCTTGGGTTGCTGGTTGGTTCCCCGGTGGCTCAGTGGTACCTAGCCCTGACGGGATTGTCCGTCTCATGATGACGGATTTGCCTTGCACGGTGAGCCGAACGGGCGAATCGCAAGGAGTACATCAAGCCGGGAGCCCGCACGGCTCAAGGCGGGGCGCAACCGCCCCGATTCACGTCGAGGACAGTGCACCGACCGGTGCTGCTGGGAAGGGGAACGGTCGTGGCGAAACGCAACGCCATCGGTCTTGACATCGGCACCTCGGGTGTCCGCGCGGCTGAAATGTCTTTCAGCAGTGCCGGAATGACCCTCGCGCAGTTCGGCCAAGTGGCCCTGCCGGAGGGCGCCGTGCGAGACGGTCAAGTCATCAACCAGCCGGTGGTCGCCGACGCGATCCGGACCTTGTGGTCGCAGACTTCGTTCAGCACCAAGAAGGTGATCATGGGCGTGGCCAACCAGCGTGTTCTGGTCCGCCAGCTGGACATGCCCAAGATGCCGGCCGGCGAGTTGAAGAAGGCACTGCCCTATCAGGTCCAGGAATTCCTGCCGATGTCGGTCCAGGACGCGGTGCTGGACTTCCACCCGATCGAGACGGTCAACCGCGACGGTTCCGAGCAGATCCGTGGCCTGCTGGTGGCAGTGTCCAGAGACGTGGTCCTCGGTCACGTGGAGACCGCGGAGAGCGCCGGGCTGCAACCGACCATGGTGGATCTGTCCTCGTTCGCGGTGCTGCGCACCTTGGGCGAGGCCAGCGACGCCGACCAGACGGTCGAGGCACTCATCGAAATCGGCTCCGCGGTGACCAATCTGGTGGTTCACCAAGGCGGCGTGCCGCGGTTCGTGCGCATTCTCATGATGGGCGGGCAGCACATCACCGACCACGTGTGCGAACGGATGGGAATCCCGTACGCCGAAGCCGAACAGACCAAGCAACGGCTCGGCCTGACGCCCGGCGAAGGCCATGACAAGGTGGCGTCGCGCGTGCTCGAGGGCGCGATCGGCGGTTTCATCGACGAGGTGCGCGGGTCTATCGACTACTTCAACGCCTCCAACCCGACCGGCCGGGTGCAGCGGATCGTGCTGTCCGGCGGCGGCTCCAGCATGCGCGGACTGGCGCAGCGGCTGGCCACCGAGCTGCAGACCACCACGGTCGCGGCGGATGCGCTCAGCCGCTTCGGCGTGGGGGACACCGGACTGAGCGATGAGCAGCTGGCCGCGGTTTCGACCGTCGGTGCGGTGCCCATCGGCCTGGCGATTGGAGCTGTGTGATGTCCATCAATACCGACAAGGGCGCAACGCCCGCGGAACTCGACCAGGAAATCCGCACCCCGTATTCGGTGCCGCGGGTGAACCTGCTGCCACCGGAAGTTTTGGAGCGGCGGGCCGTCCGCAAGGTGAAGATCGGTGCCGCGGCCGGGCTGGTGGCCACTCTGGCCGTCGCCGGCGGGTTGTACACGATGGCGGCGATCGATCGCGGTCATGCGCAGGACGATCTCGCCGCGCAGCAGCAGATCAACACCCAGTTGCAGGCCGAGGCGGACAAATACGTTCAGGTGCCGCGCATCCTCAGCCTCATCGACGCGGCCAAACAGGGCCAGCGCGAGGCGATGTCGCGCGACATCGCCTGGTCCACCGTGGTCGGCCAGATCGCGGCCACCTACCCCAGCGACGTGTGGCTGACCAACCTGAAGGCCAGCCTGAACGCTGAGGAGCTCGCCGACGCGGGCAGCGTGCCGACACTGGCGGACCCTGGCGTGGCCACGGTCACCGTGGACGGGCAAGCCCGTAGTCACCCCGCTGTGGCCAACTGGCTCGACTCGCTGGAAACCGTGCCGAACGTCGCCGGTACCTCGCTGAGCGTCTCCGAGCTGGTCGAAGAAGACGGTCAGGTGGTGGCCGAGTACACCAACACCGCCACGCTGGGCAAGGGTGCCTATACCCACAAGTACGACCAGGTGGAAACCGAGACCGAGGCCGATCAGGCCGCTGAGGATGAGGGCTGAGCAGATGTCGATGACCAAGAGCAAGATGTGGACGGCTGGTGCCGCCCTGGTGTGTGTGTTGCTGCTGGTCGCCAGCTGGTTCCTGCTGATCGACCCGGTCCGGGCCGACGCGGCCCAGGTCCGCGAGCAGACCCAGACGCAGGAACGGGCCAATACGCAGCTGCGGGCCCGGATCGCCACGCTGGAGGAGCAGTTCAAGAACCTGCCCCGGCTCAAGCTGGAGCTGGATGCGGTGCGGGAGGCGATGCCGGCCGACGTCGCCGAGTCCAGCCTGCTCCGGGAGGTGCAGGGATTGGCCACCGGTACCGGAACGACGTTCATCAGCGTGACCGCGGGTGAGCCCGCCCCGCGCAACCTGCCGTCGGCGCCGGACGCCGCGGCCCAGGAGAAGCCGCAGGCCAAAGAGACCGAGGCCGGCCCAACGTCGGACACGGTGGTCTGGGAGGTGCCGGTGACCTTCGTCGCTACGTCCACCTTCCAGGGCAGCCAGGCTTTCCTGCAGAAGATGCAGGACCAGATGCCGCGCGCCCTGCTGGTCAACGACCTCAGCATCGCCGCACGCGAGCCGGGCAAGGGCGGCAACGGCAAGCCCGCGGCGAGCAACGGGGATGTCGAAATGACCATCACCGGGCACGTCTTCGTGCTGCAGGCACCGGACTTCGACCTGGACGGCACCATCGGTGAGATGGACCAGCGGATCGTCGTCCCACCGGCCGATGCAGCCTCCGATGACGAGGACAGCGAACCCTTGCCCACCGAAGCGGCCAACTGAGCCGGGAAACGGAGAAACCATGTCCACGAATCCGTTCGGTGGCCCGCAGGACGTCGCGGAGCCCGTCGAAGCGCTACCGGAGCAGCGTTCCGGTCCGAATCCGTTCCTGATCGCCGGCGTGGCCGGGGCCGCTGTGCTGGCCATCGGTGGCGGTGCGTTCCTGCTGATGCAGTCGGACGACGGTGACCACAAGGCCACGGAGTCGACCGCTGCCGCGCAGCCCGCCCCCGCCCCCCGGGCGGTGGACAAGCCCGCCACCGAGGTCGAGGAAGAAGAAATCGACGAGCCGACCGTGGTGCCGCAGTTCAGCCGCAACCCGTTCTTCGCCCTGGTCACCGCCTCGGCCGCCACCGGTGGCGGCGCGGCACCCGCCACCGGGCCGGTGCCCGGCACCGCGACCGCACCCACGACGAGCACCGCAACCCCCGGTACCGTCCCGTCCAAGGGCAAGGAAACCTACGTGCCCCGTACCGGTTCCGGCGTCTCCACGACGACGACCACGGCCACCGGGCCGGCGGGCCCTGCTGGTCCGGCTGGTCCGGCCGGGGAGTCGCTGGTGTACATCTCGCTGGCCTACGACGGGCAGGCGACGGAGAGCGGCGTTCCGACCCCGGACACCTACGTGATGCGCGTCCAGGGCCTGCCGATTCAGGTCAAGGTCGGCGAGACCCTGGGCAGCACCGAGCTGAAGCTGGAATCCGTTCGGGACAGCGACAAGTCGGCCGTCATCGCCTACCCGGGCGGCAAGAAGCGCATATACCTCGCGAAGAGCGCGCTGTTCTTCCTGGTGGACAAGGACACCATCATCGAGGACATGCGTCTGCACAAGAAGTAACCCGGTGGGGTGACCTCGCCGCCGCGTTGCGGCCGCCGGTGTCCGCCGTGACATCATCGAGGCATGCTGCGTTGGTTGACTGCGGGGGAATCTCACGGCCCGGCTCTGGTCGGCATCTTGGAGGGTCTGCCCGCCGGGGTCCCCATCACCACCGGCGAGATCTCCGCCGCCTTGGCCCGCCGCCGGCTCGGCTACGGGCGTGGTGCCCGGATGAAGTTCGAGGCCGACGAGGTCAGCATCCTCGGCGGGGTACGGCACGGGCTCACCCAGGGTGGCCCGGTCGCCGTACAGGTTGCCAATACCGAATGGCCCAAATGGCAGACGGTCATGGCCGCCGACCCGGTCGAGGCGCAGCTGCTGGCCGACCAGGCCCGCAACGCGCCGCTGACCCGGCCGCGGCCGGGCCACGCCGACCTGGCCGGGATGCAGAAATACCACTTGGACGACGCCCGGCCGGTGCTGGAGCGGGCCAGCGCCCGGGAAACGGCCACCAGGGTGGCGTTGGCCGCCGTCGCCGAGGCGTTCCTGCGCGAAGCGGCCGGCATCCGGCTGGTTTCGCACACCACCAGGATCGGCCAGGTCGCGGTTCCCGGGCACGCACCGAAACCGGCACCGGAGGACACCGATGCGCTGGACGCCGATCCGTTGCGTTGCCATCACGCCCCGACCTCGGCGGCCATGGTCGCCGAGGTCGACGCCTGCCATCAGGACGGTGACACCATCGGCGGCGTCGTCGAGGTGCTGGCCTACGGGTTACCTCCCGGGCTCGGCTCGTACGTGCACGCCGACCGGCGGCTGGACGCGCGGCTGGCCGGGGCGTTGATGGGTATCCAGGCCATCAAGGCGGTGCAGGTGGGGGACGGCTTCGCTGTAGCCACCCGTCGCGGGTCGGCCGCTCACGACCAGATCGAGCGTGGTCCCGACGGCACCGTGCGCCGCCGCACCGGGTACGCGGGCGGCATCGAAGGCGGCATGTCCACCGGCGAGGTCCTCGCGGTCAGCGCCGCCATGAAGCCCATCTCCACCGTGCCGAAGGCGCTGGACACCGTGGACGTGGCCACCGGGGCGGCGGCGGTGGCCATCAACCAGCGCTCCGACGTGTGCGCCGTGCCGGCCGTCGGCGTGGTCGCCCAGGCCATGACCGCACTGGTGCTGGCCGGCGCGGTGTTGGAGAAGTTCGGCGGCGACAGCCTCGGCGAGGTTTCCCGCAACGTCGCTAGTTACCTGGACGCCATCACCGCGCACATGCGACCGGCCGGGCATCCGGCATGAGCAGGCCGCTTGCGGGCGCCGGCGCATCGGGGCGAACCGGGCCGCGCAGCATCGTCCTCATCGGGCCGATGGGTTGCGGAAAAACCACCGTGGCAGGCATTCTCGGGCGGCTGACCGGGTTGCCGGTGATCGACACCGACGAGGTGGTCCAGCGGCGGACCGGGCGGACCATCGGCGATATCTTCATCGACGACGGCGAACCGGCGTTCCGCGCCATGGAGCGCGAAGCGGTGGCCGAGGCGCTGTCCGGCCCGGCCGCGGTGGTCGCGCTCGGCGGCGGTGCCGTGCTGGCGGATGCCACCCGGACCCAACTCGAGCAGCTGCGCGCCGGTGGGGGGCAGGTGGTGTTCCTGGACGTGGACGCCAAGGCCGCCAGTTCACGCGTGGGGCTGGGGGCCGGCCGCCCGTTGCTGCTGGGCAACCCACGCGCCACCTGGCTGAAGCTGCTGGAGGAGCGCCGGCCGTTGTACGAACGGCTGGCCGGCGTCCACCAGCCCACCACCGATCTGACCCCGGATCAGGTGGCCGAGCGGATTCTGCACCGTGGTCCGAGCCGGCTTGACCCGCATCGATCCGGCCAAGAGGACTCGTGAACCAGGAGGACTCAATGAACGCGGACACCACCGATACCCCGGACCGGCCGGGCGAGGCGGCCAGCGTGACCGTCACCGGTGCGCACGGGTACCAGATCCACGTCGGCACCGAGATCCTGGACCGGGTGAGCGCCGCACTGGGCGACCAGACCCGCCAGGTGTTGCTGGTGCACGGCCCGCACACGCGCGAAACGGTGACCGCGGTGGCCCGCGAACTCGACCGTGCGGGGCTGCGGGTGGTCGATCACGCGTTGCCCGACGCCGAGCAGGCCAAGTCGCTGCCGGTGCTGGCCGAGGCGTGGCAGACGCTGGGCCGCCACGACTTCACCCGCTCCGATGCCGTGGTCTGCGTCGGCGGCGGCGCCGTGACCGACGCCGGTGGGTTCATCGCCGCCACCTGGCTGCGCGGGGTCCAGGTGGTCCACGTACCCACCACTCTGCTGGGCATGGTCGACGCCGCCGTCGGCGGCAAGACCGGCATCAACACCGATGAGGGAAAGAACCTGGTGGGCGCGTTCCACCCGCCGGCCGCCGTGATCTGCGATCTGGACGGCCTGGCGGGCCTGCCGCGCCGCGACCTCGCTGCCGGCATGGCCGAGGTGGTCAAGGCCGGTTTCATCGCCGACCCGCAGATCCTGCGCCTGGTCCAGGACCACCCGCGGCAGTGGGCCGACGTGTCCTCGCCCGTGCTGGCCGCCCTGGTCCGCCGGGCCGTCCAGGTCAAGGCGGACGTGGTCAGCGCCGATCTGCGTGAGTCGTCGTTGCGGGAAATCCTCAACTACGGGCACACCTTCGGGCACGCGATCGAGCAGGTCGAAGGCTACCGGTGGCGGCACGGTGACGCGGTCAGTGTGGGTTTGGTGTACGCCGCCGAACTCGGCCGGCTGGCCGGGATAACCCCGGCGGAGCTGGTAGGGCTGCACCGTGACGTACTGGACGGGCTCGGCCTGCCCACCAGTTACCCCGACGACCGGTGGTCCCGGTTGAGAGCTGCCATGGGCCGGGACAAGAAAGCCAGGGGCGCCACCGTACGTTTCGTCGTTCTGGCTGCCCTGGCGGAACCGACCAGACTCACCGGGCCGGACGAGGCGTTGCTCCGGCAGGCAGCGAAACGGACCGCCGACGGGTCCTGACCACTAGGCCGAACGGGTGGATCCAGGTCGTTGGCGGGGGCAAATAGTTCAGTTTGTCCCGGCTGGTGGCGAATGATCCCGATATGCCAGATGTGGTGCCCAACCTGGCCGGCGACGGTGCGCGGTCTTCTCACCGCGACCCGGAGACGACAGTCGACCGCGGGGGCGCGCACACCGGGCGGGACCCAGGCGCCAACTGGCTGAGCGGGGACGACGACCCGACCGGTGGCTGGTTGCGCACCATGCTGTACGCGGCGGTGTTCGGGTGCGCGGTGCTGCTGGGACAGCTGACCCGGATCCCCGAGACCGAACTGCCGATGGTCTGTCCGGCCGCCGGGATCGCGGTGCTCTGGCTGCTGGGCTCCGTGCACCGGCCGCGCAGAATGGTGGTCGACGCGCTGGCCGTGCTCGCCACCGTCGCCGTCCTCACCGTGCTGACCGACACCAGTTGGGGTCCTTCGCTGGTCTACGGAGTCGCCAACGCCGTGCAGGCGGGACTGCTGGCCTGGCTCATCGGGCGCCGGGCGTATCCGCGGCTGCGTCAGCCCCGGCAGCTGGGTCTGCTGGTGATCAGCGCCCTGCTGGCCTGCGCGGCCGGGGTGCTGGTCTTCACGCCGGGACTGCTGTGGGCCAACAGCCAGGACGACCTGGCCCTGGTTCCCGCGGATGTGGGACTTACGGTGGCCGCGATGTTCATCCGCAACGTGGGCGCCTGCGTGCTCATCGTCGCCGCCGGGCTGCGGCTGTTCGACCCCGAAGCCGGGCTGGACGTGCTGCGCGACATGCGCCGCACCGAGACGGCCTGGGTTCTAGCCGGCATGTCGGTGACCTTCTTCCTCGTCTTCGGCCTGTACGACCAGGTGCCGACCGCCTACTTGATGTTCCCGGTTCTGGTGTGGATGGGCGCCACTGTGTCCACCACCGGCACCGCCGTGCTGCTGTGCCTGATCACCGCGCTGCTCACCGGGCTGACCGGCCGGCACACCGGGCCCACGGCCGGGCTCTCGGGCGCGGGTCAGACGATCGACACCCAAGCCTGGTCGACCGCCGCGGCCGTGGTGGCGCTCGGCGTCGCGTTGTTGCGCGACGACCGCCACCGCGCAACCGCCCGGGCGAGCAGGCTGGCCGAGCGGGTCGCGGCCAGCGAGTCCGAACGCTGCAGGACTCGTGCTGCCATCCGCCGGCTGGCCGACGAGATACCGCTCGGCGTGCTGATCCTCGGCCGCGACGACAGCGCCAAGGTGGTGGCCGCCAACGCCTACCTGCGGGACCGGCTGGCGACGAACAGCCAGGATCTTGCCGGCTCGCCGTTGTGGCCGCTGGTCCACCCGGAGGACACGGCGGCGCTGCGGGCCTTGCTGAGTGCGGCCCGGCGCGGCGAGCAGACACCGCCGGTGCAGGTTCGCTGGCACACCCGGACCCCCGGCATGCTGGTCGGAGTGTGCCGGGTGCCGCCCGCCACTGCCGACGACGAGCGGGAATACCTCGTCCTCACGATCGAGGACGTCACCGGCGTCCGGGAGTTGGAACGAGTCCTGCACGACAGCCGGACCCATGACACGCTCACCAGGGCGGTCAACGACCGGGCGTGCATCGAGCATCTCGATCGGGCGCTGCAGGCCACCGGCGAGACCGGGATGCCGGTGGGGGTGGTATCCATCGACCTGGACGGTTTCCGTTCGGTGAACGCACGATTCGGCGAGACGGCCGCCGACAGCATTCTCACCACCGTCTGCGACCGGTTGGTCGCCCTGTTGCGTCCCGGGGACGTGGTGGCCCGCATCCGTGGCGACGAGTTCGCCGTCATCTGCCCGCGGACCACCCGGCGCGGGCTGCAGGTCGTGGTCACCCAGGTGGCGGAGGAGATCTCCCGCCCGATCCACCTGGAGCACGGCACGGTGCGGGTCCGGGCCAGCCTGGGTTCGGTGACCTCGGCCGAACCGGCGGTCTCGCCCCGGCAGGTGCTGCGGTCGGCGCAGCAGCAGATGTACGCCGCCAAGCGGGCCGCCTGCGCGGAAGACGCGACCACCCAGAATGTGCCCGGCGGGCCGTCCGCCCCGGGCTCGATCACGCTGCCCGGACCCTCGGTCCTGCCGGAGCGGGGTGCTGGTGGATCCCGGGGCGGGTGAGATGAACCCGCAGGCGGGCGGGGAGCGGCTAGACTGCTGCGGCCAGTAACCCGATACGGAAGACGCAGCCTGTGGCCTCGACCAATGACCTGAAGAACGGAATGGTGCTCGTGCTGGACGGCCAGTTGTGGTCCGTCGTGGAGTTCCAGCACGTCAAGCCCGGCAAGGGCGGAGCCTTCGTTCGCACCAAACTGAAGAACGTCCTGTCCGGCAAGGTGGTCGACAAGACCTTCAACGCCGGCACCAAGGTGGACACCGCCACCGTGGACCGGCGCGACATGACCTACCTGTACCGCGACGGCACCGACTTCGTGTTCATGGACACCAGTACCTACGAGCAGATCCACATCGGCGAACGGATCATCGGCGAATCGGCCAACTATCTGCTGGAGAACCAGGGCGTCGTCGTCGCGATGCACGAGGGCACCCCGCTGTACGCCGACCTGCCGGCCGCGGTGGTGCTGCAGATCTCCTACACCGAACCGGGCCTGCAGGGCGACCGGTCAAGCGGTGGCACCAAGCCGGCCACGCTGGAAACCGGTGCCCAGATCCAGGTTCCGTTGTTCCTGGAGACCGGGACCAAGGTGAAGGTCGACACCCGCACCGGGGACTACCTCGGCCGAGTCAACGAGTGATCCGGACCCGGCCGGGTGCATGATGAGTGCGCGGCGCAAGGCCCGCAAGCGAGCCCTCGACCTGTTGTTCGAGGCCGAGCAGCGTGACCTGGACGTGCTGGAACTGGTGCGGCAGCGGTTGCCGGACGCGCAGCCGCCCATCCCGGCCTACTGTGTGACCCTGGTCGAAGGTGTGGCCGAGCATCGCGAGCACATCGACGAGTTGCTGTCCGCCTACGCGGCTGGTTGGACGCTGGCGCGGATGCCTGCCGTGGACCGGGCGTTGCTGCGGATCGGCAGCTACGAGATCTTGTGGGCACCCGACGTGCCGGACGCGGTGGCCATCGACGAGGCGGTGGCGTTGGCCACCAGCCTGTCCACCGATGACTCACCGGGCTTCATCAACGGGCTGCTGGCCCGGATCCTGTCGATCAAGCCGCAGGTGCTGGGCACCTAGGACCCGATCGACAGGCTGCTCGCGGCTACAGTTCAGCCGACGCGCGCACGGCGCGGCGCGCCTCCGGGTCCAGTACGCCCCAGCGGATGAGTTCCTCGGCCAGCTGGGTCGGGGGCATGTCGTAGATGACGGCCAGGGTGCGCATGTCCTCGGCCCGGATCGACAGCACTCGCCCGTTGTAGTCGTTGCGCTGCTCCTGGATCGTGGCCACGTAGCGGGCCAGTGGCCCGGCCCGCTCGGCCGGCACCTGGGACAGCTGCTCGAGGTCGAGAACCAGGCGGGGTGGGGGAGCGCTGCTGCCGGATGCGACGGCGTCGGGGAGCAACGCCTGGACCGGCACGCCGTAGAAGTCGGCCAGTTCAGCCAGCCTCTGCACCGTGACGGCGCGATCGCCGCGTTCGTAGGAGCCGACGACGACCGCCTTCCATCGCCCGTCGGACTTCTGCTCGACTCCTTGCAGGGACAGGCCCTGCTGTGTGCGGATGGAGCGCAGCCGCGACCCGAGGGCCTTGGCGTAGTCGGTGGACATGTATGCCTCTCATGTTGTCTGAGCACGCGATCACTCTGCGGTGAACCATACCGAGTGGGAACTCCGAAACCACTCTACGAGGTAGCGTCACGCAGAGTCATTTGTTGGTCAAGAGTCTCGGCAAGATTCGCCGGAAATATTCGTGATGACTCGTTGGTCTCCCGAAACGGAGTAACGCTATGAAGGGACAAGCATCGATGCGGGCGAATTGAACAAGTCGGTCAGGATTTATACGGATCGTAATCGGACGGGTACTGCTAGAGTGTGGTTGTTCCTTTAACGGCCGTCCCGTGAGACGGGCAAGGAGATGTGTGGTGGCCAGCACTGCTGCGGTGTTGTCGGCGGCGGAGATGTCCCGCGCCCTGACGCGCATCGCCCATGAGATCCTCGAACGCAACAAGGGCCCGGCGGACGTCGTCCTGCTCGGCATACCCCGCCGCGGCGTCCCGCTGGCCCACCGGTTGGCCGAGCGAGTGGCATCCGCCGAGTCCGGTGCGGATGTGCCGGCCGGGTCCCTGGACGTGACGATGTACCGCGACGACCTGCGCCGGCAACCGCCGCGGGGCCTGGAAAGCACGGTGCTACCCGCCGCCGGCATCGACGACAAGGTGGTCGTCCTCGTCGACGATGTGCTCTACTCCGGCCGTACCGTGCGGGCCGCCCTGGACGCGCTCAGCGACCACGGCCGTCCCCGCAGCGTCCAGCTGGCCGTGCTCGTCGACCGCGGCCACCGCGAATTGCCGATCCGGGCCGACTTCGTCGGCAAGAACCTGCCGACCGCGCACCGGGAGACCGTGCGGGTGCTGTTGACCGAACTCGACGACCGGGACGAGGTGCGGATCGAGGACCCGCCGGAACCGGCGGGTGGCGGCGGAGCGGACCGATGAAGCACCTGCTGTCCACCGGCGATCTCAGCCACCAGGAGGCGGTGCGCATCCTCGACACCGCGGAACACATGACCGGTACCCAGCGCCGGCAGATCAAGAAACTGCCCACCCTGCGCGGCATGACCGTGGTCAACCTGTTCTTCGAAGACTCCACCCGAACCCGCATCTCGTTCGAGGCGGCCGCAAAACGCCTGTCCGCGGACGTCATCAACTTTTCCGCCAGGGGATCCAGCGTATCCAAGGGCGAGAGCCTGAAGGACACCGCACTGACACTGCAGGCCATGGGAGCGGACGCGGTGGTCATCCGGCACTCGGCCAGCGGCGCCCCGCACCGGTTGGCCAACTCCGCGTGGTCCGGCGGCAGCGTGCTCAATGCCGGCGACGGCGCCCATGAGCACCCCACCCAGGCGCTGCTGGACGCCTACACCATGCGCAAGCACCTGGTGGCCGAGCCGGACGGTGCGGACCTGGCCGGCCTGCGGGTGGCCATCGTCGGCGACGTGCTGCACTCGCGGGTGGCCAGGTCCAACGTGCTGCTGCTGACGACGCTCGGCGCGCAGGTCACGCTGGTGGCCCCGCCGACGCTGCTCCCGGTCGGGGTGCACACCTGGCCCGCGGCGGTCAGCTACCACCTGGACGAGGCCATCGGCGACGTCGACGCGATCATGATGCTGCGCGTGCAGCGGGAACGGATGACCAGCGCCGGCGGCGGGTTCTTCCCCTCCCCGCACGAGTATTCGCTGCGCTACGGACTGGACGCCCGGCGGCTGGCCATGCTGCCGGAGCACGCGATCGTCATGCATCCGGGGCCGATGAACCGCGGCCTGGAGATCACCGCCCAAGCTGCCGACTGCGAACGGTCCACCGTCGTCGAGCAGGTCTCCAACGGTGTCGCCGTCCGGATGGCGGTGCTGTACCTGCTGCTGGCCGCCGACACCGCCGGCCCGACGGACAACACGTGAACCACAAGGAGAGCCCGTGAGCGACCAGCTCCTCATCCGCGGCGCCGCCCCACTGGGCGGACCGGCCCAGGACATCCTTCTCGGCGGTGGGCTGATCACCGAGGTCGGCACCGGCCTGTCGGCCGCCGGGGCGCGGGTGATCGACGCCGCCGGGCTGGTGGCGTTGCCCGGCCTGGTGGACCTGCACACCCACCTGCGCGAACCCGGCCGCGAGGACGCCGAGACCGTCGAGAGCGGTTCGCGGGCAGCGGCTGCCGGCGGGTTCGTGGCCGTGCACGCGATGGCGAACACCGACCCGGTGGCCGACACCGCGGGGGTGGTGGAGCAGGTGTGGCGGCTGGGCCGGCAGGCCGGCTGGGTCAACGTCTGCCCGGTGGGCGCCGTCAGCGTGGGGCTGCAGGGAGAACGGCTTGCCGAGCTGGCGGCGATGGCGGCGTCGCGGGCCAGCGTGCGGGTGTTCAGCGACGACGGCAAATGCGTCGCCGATTCGGTGCTGATGCGCCGGGCGCTGGAATACAGCAAGAGCATCGACGGGGTCATCGCCCAGCACGCGCAGGAACCACGGCTGACCGAGGGCGCCCAGATGCACGAGGGCGAGGTCTCCGGTGTGCTCGGGCTGACCGGGTGGCCCGCGGTGGCCGAGGAGTCGATCATCGCCCGCGACGTGTTGCTGGCCGGGCACGTGGGGGCCAGGCTGCACGTGTGCCACGTGTCCACGGCCGGCTCGGTGGACATCATCCGGTGGGCCAAGTCCCGCGGCGTCGCAGTGACCGCCGAGGCCACTCCGCACCACCTGGCCTTGACACACGAGGAGGTGCGTGGCTACGACCCGGTGTTCAAGGTGAACCCGCCGCTACGCACACCGCAGGACACCATGGCCCTGCGCGCCGGGCTCGCCGACGGCACCATCGACGTCGTCGGTACCGACCATGCTCCCCACCCGGTAGAGGTCAAGGATTGCGAGTGGTCGGAGGCCGCCGTCGGCATGACCGGGCTGGAGACGGCGCTGTCGGTGGTCCAGGAAACCATGGTGGACTCGGGCCTGATGGGCTGGGACCGGGTCGCGCAGGTGCTCTCGGCGGCCCCGGCCAGGATCGGGCGGCTGAGCGATCATCCGGGCACCATCGAGGCCGGTGCCCCCGCCCACCTGACCCTGGTCGACCCCGCCGCCCGCCGCCTCGTCCAGGAGCACGGGCAGCACAGCATGAGCGCCAACAACCCGTTCCGCGGCAGGCACCTGCCGGGCCGGGTCGTGGCCACCATCTGGGCCGGGCACCCCACGGTGCTCGACGGCACGCTCACCGAACCCCGCGAGCTGGTCACGTGAACCCCGCACAGCCAACCCGCTGCCGCGCAGATCAGGAGGCACAGGCATGACGGTAAACCCCCCGGTCATCGACGGGCCGTCCGGGCCGGCGGCCGGACCGGCGTCCGAACTGCCCGCCGTCCTGGTGCTCGAGGACGGGCGGACGTTCGCCGGGCGGGCCTACGGTGCCCTCGGCCGCACTCTGGGAGAAGCCGTCTTCTGCACCGCCATGACCGGATACCAAGAAACCCTGACCGACCCGTCCTACCACCGGCAGGTGGTGATCATGACCGCGCCGCACATCGGCAACACCGGATGGAACGACGAGGACGACGAGTCGGGCCGCATCTGGGCCGCCGGGCTCGTCGTGCGAGAACCGGCCCGGCAGGTCTCCAGCTGGCGCGCCCGGCGCAGCCTGCACGAGGAACTGGCCGCGCAAGGCATCGTCGGCATCGCCGGGGTCGACACCAGGGCGCTGACCCGCCACCTGCGCGACAAGGGAGCCATGCGGTGCGGCATCTTCTCCGCTGCCGCGCTGCACACCACCACGAACGGCACGCCCGCCCGCCCACTGGCCACCGCGGAATTGCTGGCCGACGTGCTGGCCGCACCGCCGATGGCAGGCGCCGCCCTGGCCCAACAGGTCAGCGCCGAGCAGCCGTACGTGGTCGAGCCGCACGGCGACCACCGGTTCACGGTGGCCGCGATCGACCTGGGCATCAAGTCGATGACCCCGCACCGGATGGCCGAGCGGGGCATGCGGGTGCACGTGCTGCCCGCAGCCGCCACGATCGAGCAGATCGAGCAACTGAACCCGGACGGGGTGTTCTTCTCCAACGGGCCCGGCGACCCGGCCACCATGACCGATGCCGTGGAGTTGCTGCGTCAGCTGCTGCACCGCCGGATCCCGCTCTTCGGTATCTGCTTCGGCAATCAGTTGCTCGGCCGGGCGCTCGGGCTGGACACCTACAAACTGCCGTTCGGGCACCGGGGCATCAACCAGCCGGTGCTGGACAAGGCCACCGGAAAGGTCGAGATCACCTCGCAGAACCACGGTTTCGCCATTCGCTGGCCAGCGCAGCCGGTGCGCACCGCCGGCCCGCAAGACACCGAGTTCGGCCGCGTGCAGGCCAGTCACGTGAGCCTCAACGACGACGTGGTGGAGGGACTGACCTGCCTGGACGTGCCCGCCTTCAGCGTCCAATACCACCCGGAGGCAGCAGCCGGCCCGCACGACTCCGCCTACCTGTTCGACCGGTTCGCCGACCTGATGACCACCCACTCGAAGGACCACCATGCCGCGTCGTGAGGATCTGACCTCAGTTCTGGTGATCGGCTCCGGGCCCATCGTCATCGGCCAGGCCTGCGAGTTCGACTACTCCGGTACCCAGGCCTGCCGGGTGCTGCGGGCCGAGGGCTTGCGGGTGGTCCTGGTGAACTCCAACCCGGCCACCATCATGACCGACCCGGAATTCGCCGACGCCACGTACGTCGAGCCGATCACGCCCGCCCACCTGGAACGCATCATCGATGCCGAACGCCCCGACGCGGTGCTGGCCACCCTCGGCGGCCAGACCGCGCTCAACGCCGCGATGGACCTGCACCACGCCGGCGTGCTGGACAACTACGGTGTCGAGCTCATCGGGGCCAGCATCGAGGCCATCCAGCTGGGCGAGAACCGCGAGGAGTTCAAGAAGGTCGTCGAACGCGTCGGCGCGCAGTCGGCCCGCAGCGCCGTCTGCCACAGCATGGACGAAGCTCTCACCGCCGCAGCCGATCTGGGCTACCCGCTAGTCGTCCGGCCATCGTTCACCATGGGTGGGCTCGGTTCCGGATTCGCCCACGACGAGGCAGAACTGTGCCGCATCGCCGGCGCCGGGCTGCAGGCGAGCCCGGTCACCGAGGTGCTGCTGGAGGAATCCATCCTCGGCTGGAAGGAATACGAGCTGGAGCTCATGCGCGACCACAACGACAACGTCGTGGTCGTCTGCTCCGTCGAGAACGTCGACCCGATGGGGGTGCACACCGGCGACTCCATCACCGTGGCACCCGCCCTCACCTTGACCGATCGCGAATACCAGCACATGCGCGACGTCGGCATCGCGGTCATCCGCGAGGTCGGTGTGGACACCGGCGGATGCAACATCCAGTTCGCGATCAACCCCGCCGACGGGCGGATGATCGTCATCGAGATGAACCCCCGGGTCTCTCGTTCCAGCGCATTGGCCTCCAAGGCAACCGGTTTCCCGATCGCCAAGATCGCCGCCCGGCTGGCCGTCGGGTACAGCCTGGACGAGATCCCCAACGACATCACCGGGAAGACCCCGGCCTCGTTCGAACCGACGCTGGACTATGTCGTGGTCAAGGTGCCCAGGTTCGCCTTCGAGAAGTTCACCGGGGCCGATACCACCCTGACCACCACCATGAAGTCGGTCGGCGAGGCGATGGCGATCGGCCGCTCGTTCGCCGAAGCGCTGCAGAAGGCACTGCGATCCCTGGAACAACACGGGTCCACCTTCCACTGGGACGGTGAGCCCGGTGACCCCGGCGAACTGGCCGCCGCCGCGGCGCGGCCCACCGACGGCCGCATCGTCACCGTGCAGCAGGCGCTGCGCGCCGGGGCGAGCATCGAGCAGCTGCACGCGACGACCGGGATCGACCCATGGTTCCTGGAACAGCTGGCCTGGATCGATCGACTGGCCCGGGACATCGCGGCAGCCCCCGCGCTGACCGCCGATCTGCTGGTCCGGGCCAAACGGCACGGCTTCTCGGACAAGCAGATCGGCCAGTTGCGGAGCATGCAGGAGGACGTCGTGCGCGGGGTACGGCACGCACTCGGGGTGCGGCCGGTGTTCAAGACCGTCGACACCTGTGCGGCGGAGTTCGAGGCAACGACCCCCTACCACTACTCCAGCTACGACGAGGAGACCGAGGTCGCCCCCAGCGACCGGCCGAAGGTCATCATCCTCGGTTCCGGGCCCAACCGCATCGGCCAGGGCGTGGAGTTCGACTACTCATGCGTGCACGCGTCGTTCGCGTTGCGGGACGCCGGATTCGAGACGGTCATGGTCAACTGCAACCCGGAGACCGTCTCCACCGACTACGACACCTCCGACCGGCTGTATTTCGAACCACTGACCATCGAGGACGTGCTGGAAGTGGTGGCCGCCGAACAAGCCGGTGGCGACGTGCGCGGGGTGGTGGTCCAACTCGGTGGGCAGACCCCACTCGGGCTGGCCGCCAAACTCGAAGCCGCGGGGGTACCGATCATCGGCACCTCACCGGCCGCGATCGCACTGGCCGAGGACCGGGCCGCGTTCGGGCGCGTGCTGGACTCGGCCGGGCTGACCGCCCCGCATCATGGCACCGCCGTCAGTTTCCACGACGCCGCCGCGGTGGCCGCCCGGATCGGTTACCCGGTGCTGGTGCGTCCCTCCTACGTGCTGGGCGGGCGCGGCATGGAGATCGTCTACGACGAGCAGGCGCTGGGGCAGTACCTGATCCGCGCCGCCGGGTCCGGGGTGCGGATCGACCCGGAACACCCGCTGCTGGTGGACCGGTTCCTCGATGACGCGGTAGAGATCGACGTCGACGCCCTGTACGACGGCACCGACCTGTACGTCGGCGGCATCATGGAGCACATCGAGGAGGCCGGCATCCATTCCGGCGACTCTGCCTGTGTGCTGCCGCCGATCACCCTGGGCGGCAGCATGATCGACCGGGTTCGTGACCAGACGCTGGCCATCGCCCACGGCGTCGGGGTCCAGGGCCTGCTCAACGTGCAGTTCGCGCTGGCCGCCGATGTGCTGTACGTGCTGGAGGCCAACCCGCGGGCCTCCCGCACTGTCCCGTTCGTGTCCAAGGCCACCGGCATCCAGCTGGCCAAGGCCTGCGCCCGGATCATGAGCGGGGACAGCATCGCCACCCTGCGCGCGCAGGGGATGCTGCCCGCGGCCGGTGACGGGGCGCATCTGCCCATCCAGTCCCCGGTCTCGGTCAAAGAGGCGGTGCTGCCGTTCCACCGGTTCGTCACCGCGGACGGAAGCTACGTCGACAGCCTGCTCGGCCCGGAGATGCGCTCCACCGGGGAGGTGATGGGCATCGACCTGGATTACCCGTCCGCGTTCGCCAAGTCCCAAGCCGCCGCCTACGGTGGTCTGCCCACCGAGGGAGTGGTTTTCGTCTCGGTAGCCGATCGAGACAAACGATCCATCGTGTTCCCGGTCCGCCGGCTGGTGGACCTCGGGTTCGCCGTGATGGCCACCGCCGGCACCTCCGAGGTGCTGCAGCGCAACGGAATCCCGGCCACAACCGTGCGCAAGTTCTCCGCCGGCCTCGGCAGCGAAGGCGAGCCCACCGTGGTGGACAGGATCCGGGACGAGGAGATCGACATCGTCATCAACACCCCGTCCGGGCGGTCCGCGCGGGCCGACGGGTACGAGATCCGGGTGGCCACCACGGCGGTGAACAAGCCGCTCATCACCACCGTGCAGGAACTGGGCGCCACGGTGCAGGCCATCGAGTACGCCAGGGCGGACCAACTACGGGTCCGCAGCTTGCAGGAGCACGCGGCGGGCCTGCACCGGTTCTGGGGCAAGGCGCAACCGTGACCGGCCGGCACACCGCTGGACGAGTGAGCCTGCGCCGGCCCTCGATATACCCGTGGCTGTTCCGGCACGTGGTCACCAGGGTCGATGCCGAAACGGCGCACCAGGCAACGTTGCGGGCGCTCGTTCTGGACCAGGCAGCCCGGCAGGCGGCGTGGTCCAAGGCGGGCGCTGGCCTGGCCGGGACGACGCTGAACTCGGCCGCCGGTGTCGCCAGCGCCGGTATCCCGGCCGCCCTGGGTCAGCAACTGTGGGGCCGCGACTGCGCCAGCCCGCTGGGGCTGGCCGCCGGCTTCGACAAGAACGGCCGGGCGATCGACGCGCTGGCCGGATTCGGCTTCGGTGCGGTAGAGATCGGAACCGTCACCGGACAGGCTCAGCCCGGCAATCCCCGTCCCCGGCTGTTCCGGCTACCTGCCGAGGGGGGGATCATCAACCGGATGGGGTTCAACAACGACGGCTCCCGGGCGGTCGCCGACACCCTCGCGCACCGGGCGGCCGCGCTCGGCGCCGCGCCGGCCTGGAACCGCCCGCCATTGCTGGGCATCAACATCGGCAAAACGAAATCCGTCGCGCCCCAGGACGCGGCCGAGGACTATGCGTTGTCCGCCCGCCGGCTGGCCAGGTACGCGGACTACCTGGTCGTCAACGTCAGCTCGCCGAACACCCCAGGGCTACGGGACCTGCAGGCCACCGACCAGCTGCACCCCATCCTGGCGGCGGTGCAGGCCGCAGTCGAGCAATCCGGTCGCCCGGTTCCGTTGTGCGTCAAGATCTCTCCCGACCTGGCCGACGCCGACATCGAAGCGGTGGCCGACCTGGCCGTCAGGCTCGGCCTGTCCGGGATCATCGCCACCAACACCACGGTGCGCCGCGACGGGCTGCGCACCCCGCCCGAGCGGGTCACGGCGATGGGCGACGGCGGGTTGTCCGGCCCAGCCCTGGCCGAGCGATCCCGGCAGGTGCTGCGCCTGTTGCGCAACGTCACCGGCGACCGGCTGGTCCTCATCAGCGCCGGAGGAGTGCGCACCGCGGCCGACGTCTGGCACCGAATGTGCTTGGGCGCCAGCCTCGTCCAGGCATACACCGCCGTGATCTACGGTGGGCCGGCGTGGCCGGCCCGGATCAACCGGGACCTCGCCGCCCGGGTAGCCGCCGAGGGCCTGACCTCGATCCAGGAGATCGTCGGTTCAGCGCACCGGACGGGAGCCTGATGAGAACCGGGAGCCCGATGAGCACACTGATCACCGGTCGTCGCAGATGAACCAGTCCGCCGGTCCGAGACCCGCACCGTTCGGCGCCCGGCTGCGTGCAGCCATGGACACCCGCGGGCCGTTGTGTGTGGGCATCGACCCGCATCCGCACCTGTTGGCCGCCTGGAACCTGCCCGACACGGCCGCCGGCCTGGCCCGGTTCTGCCGGACCGCGGTGGAGGCGCTGGCCGGGCGGGTGGCGATCGTCAAACCGCAGTCGGCGCTGTTCGAACGGCACGGCAGCGCCGGCATCGCGGTTCTCGAAGAACTGCTGGCCGGGTTGCGTGAGCGCGCGACACTGAGCCTGCTGGACGCCAAGCGCGGCGACATCGGATCGACGATGGCCGCCTACGCGGACGCCTACACCAGGGCTGATTCGCCACTGCGTGCCGACGCCCTGACCGCCTCGCCGTATCTGGGCTTCGAGTCGCTGCGCCCCCTGCTGGACGCGGCCCGGGCCGCGGGCACCGGGGTGTTCGTGCTGGGGCTGACCTCCAACCCGGAGGGCGCCGCCGTTCAGCATGCCCGCGACCGTGCCGGGCGGGCGGTGGCCGCGACGATCGCCGATCATGTCCGCGCGGACAACGCGGGGGACCGGCCACTCGGTTCGGTGGGGCTGGTCGTCGGCGCCACCGTGGGAGCGGCCGCGGCCGACCTGGGCATCGACCTGGCCGCCACGAACGCACCGCTGCTGTGCCCCGGGATCGGAGCCCAGGGTGGAGACCCGGCCGGGCTCGGTGCGGTGTTCGGCCCGGCCATCGGCAATGTGCTGCCCTCGGCCAGCCGCGAGGTGCTGGCCGCCGGACCGCACGCCCACCGGCTGGCCCAGGCTGCGGACCGGCTGACCGAGCAGTGCCGGCGCGCCGTCACTCCACCCGCCGATGGCGCTGAGTGACAAACACCTATGGATCTGTGAGGCAAACGGCGCTGCGTAACAAGAGGTAACGTACCGTCTCGTTTGCCCGGCGTGTCACGACCCTGCATTGCCAGAATGCAACGTAATCGCTACTTTTCCACCTTGACGTTGCCAAGTAAAACGTTGAGCCTGCATGTTGGCGCAGTAGGCTCAGCCACCTCACGATCAGGGGGAGCACCCGCGTGGCACTGCCGCCCATGACTGCCGAGATGCGAGCTGAGGCCATGGCTGCCGCAGCCCAAGCCCGCCGCGAGCGCGCGGAGGTCCGAAACCGGCTCAAGTACGGACAAGGCACCTTGGCCGAGGCCATCGACCTCGGCCGAGAACGCGAAACCATCGGCAAGATGAAGGTCAGCGCCCTGCTGGAATCACTGCCTGGGGTCGGCAAGGTCAAGGCGGCCAGCATCATGGAGGAGATCGGCATCGCGCCCTCGCGCCGGGTGCGCGGGCTGGGCGCCCAGCAGATCCGTGCTTTGACCGAGCGCTTCGACCAATAGCATTCGGGGTATGACGCGCCCTTCCCGGCTCACCGTCCTGGCCGGCCCCACCGCTGTCGGCAAAGGGACTGTCTCGGCGGACGTCCGGCAGCGATACCCCCAGGTGTGGCTGTCCGTCTCGGCCACCACCAGGCCGCCCCGTCCCGGCGAACGGGACGGGCAGGACTACTGTTTCGTCGACGACCCGCAGTTCGACCGGATGATCGAGCGCGGTGAGTTGTTGGAGTGGGCGCAGGTGCACGGCCGGCACCGCTACGGCACGCCCGCCGGCCCGGTCCGGCAGCGGCTCGCCGCCGGCCAGCCGGTGTTGTTGGAGATCGACCTGGCCGGGGCGCGTCAGGTCAAGGCCCGGCTGCCGGAGGCGATGCTGGTGTTCCTGGCCCCGCCCTCGTTGCCGGAACTGCTCAGCCGGTTGCGCGGTCGCGGCACGGAGACCGAAGAGGAGCAGCGCCGCCGGCTGCGGACCGCGCAGGTCGAGCTGGCCGCGGAAGCGGAGTTCGACCACACGGTGGTCAATCACACGGTTCGGCAGGCCAGCGACGATCTTGTATCCTTGATGGGATTGTGCCCGCACGACGGCGATCAGGCTGCGGCGGCACCGTACCGTCAGATATAGCCACCGCCCCCTGCACGCGTGCGAGGGAATGACGCGGTTGGGTGGAAGGGACAACGCGTGACCTCGAACAGGGCCATCCCGGAGGGCATCACCAACCCGCCGATCGACGATCTGCTGAAGACGACCGAGTCCAAGTACGCGCTGGTCATCCACGGCGCCAAACGAGCCCGGCAGATCAACGCCTACTACGCTCAGCTCGGTGAGGGCCTGCTGGAGTATGTCGGCCCACTGGTGGAGACCCACGTGCAGGAGAAAGCGCTCAGCATCGCCCTGCGCGAGATCAACGACGGGCTGCTCAGCGTCACCCCGGCGGATGCTGCGCCCAAGGCCACGCTGGCCGAGCTCGACGCCCAGATGGTCACCCGGGACTGACCACTCGACCGGCCCGGGCCAGCCGCCACCGTCTGCGGGACTGCCGATGAACACCCAGCGCCGCGTCGTGCTCGGCGTGGGCGGCGGCATCGCCGCCTACAAGGCGTGCCTGCTACTGCGGTTGTTCACCGAGGCGGGCCACGACGTGCGGGTGATCCCGACCGACGCGGCGCTGCGCTTCGTGAGCGCCCCTACCTGGGAGGCACTGTCCGGGCACCCGGCCACCGCGTCGGTGTTCGAGGACGTCCCCGGCGTGGCGCACGTGCGGCTGGGGCGCGACGCCGAGCTGGTGGTGGTGGCTCCGGCCACCGCCGACCTGCTGGCCAAGGCCGCGCACGGACTGGCCGACGACTTGCTCACCAATACGCTGCTGACCGCCCGCTGCCCGGTGTTGCTGGCCCCGGCGATGCACACCGAGATGTGGCTGCACCCGGCCACGCAGGCCAACGTCGCCACCCTGCGGGCCCGCGGGTTGCACGTTCCCGACCCGGCGGACGGCAGGTTGACCGGCGCCGACACCGGCCCCGGCCGGCTGGCCGAACCGCAGCAGATCTACGATGCGGCGCTGGCGCTGCTGGCGGCCCCCCCGGTGGGCGGGCAACCGGACGGATCGCTGGCCGGGGTGCGCATCGTCGTCACCGCGGGCGGCACCCGCGAGCCGCTGGACCCGGTGCGGTTCCTGGGCAACTCCTCCTCCGGGCGGCAGGGCTACGCGATCGCGGCCGCGGCCGCCCGCCACGGCGCTCAGGTCACGCTGATCTCGGCGAACGCGTCCCGCCTGCACGGTGGGTCATTGCCGGACCCGCCCGGTGTCCGGATGCGTCACGTCAGCACCACCGAGCAACTGCGCGAGGCCACCCTGGCCGAGGCGGCCCAGGCGCGGGTCGTCGTCATGGCCGCCGCCGTTGCCGACTACCGCCCAGCCCAGGTGGCCGAGCACAAGATCAAGAAGACCGGCACCGGGGACCGGATGGTCCTGCAGCTGGAGACCACCCCCGACATCCTGCGCGAACTCGCCGGGCCGGCCAGGCTGCCGGGCCAGTTCGTCGTCGGGTTCGCGGCCGAGACCGGCGACGAGCACGCGGGTGTCGAAGAACACGGCCGGGCCAAACTCGCGCGCAAGGGCTGCGACATGCTGGTGGTCAACGACGTCAGCGCCGGTAAGGTGTTCGGCCGCCCGGACAACGCGGTCACCATCCTGCACGCGGACGGCACCAGTCGTCAGGTGCCGCAGGCGGCCAAGGAGGACATCGCCGTTGTCATCTGCGCGGAGATCGCGCGGCGGCTGTCCTAGGTTCCCCGGTGGTTCGTTGCACCGCCGTCGGTGGGACTCGCTAGGCTGACTCGAGTTCATGTGCACATCACCCGTTCACCCGTCAGCACCCGATCAACCACGAGGGAGTTCTGTGTCCACCTCAGACCTGCGCCTGTTCACCTCGGAATCCGTCACCGAGGGACACCCGGACAAGATCTGCGACCAGATCAGCGACGCCATCCTCGACGACATGCTCAGCCAGGATGCCGAGAGCCGGGTCGCGGTCGAGACCATGGTCACCACCGGCCTGGTGCACGTGGCCGGAGAGGTCCGCACCAGCGGCTACTCCGATATCCCCGCACTGGTCCGGGAGACCGTCCTGCGCGTCGGGTACGACTCCTCGGTCAAAGGTTTCGACGGCAAGAGTTGCGGTGTGGAGGTGTCCATCGGCGCGCAGTCCCCGGACATCGCCCAGGGCGTCGAGAAGGCGTACGAGGCCCGGGTCGAGAACGGCGCGGACCCGCTGGACCTGCAGGGTGCCGGCGACCAGGGCCTCATGTTCGGCTACGCCTGCACCGACACTGCCGAGTTGATGCCGCTGCCCATCTGGCTGGCGCACCGGATGGCGGAGCGGCTGACGGCGGTGCGAAAGTCGAACGTGCTGCCGTACTTGCGCCCGGACGGCAAGACCCAGGTCACCATCGGCTACGACGGTGCCAAGCCGGTCACCATCGACACCGTGGTGTTGTCCACCCAGCACGCCGGCGACATCAACCTGGACACCATGCTGGCTCCGGACGTGCGCCGGCACGTCATTCAACCGGTGCTGGAATCGGTTGACCTGGATACCTCGAACACGCGGCTGCTGATCAACCCGACCGGCCGGTTCGAGGTCGGCGGGCCGATGGGCGACGCCGGGGTGACCGGGCGCAAGATCATCGTCGACACCTACGGCGGCATGGCCCGGCACGGCGGCGGCGCGTTCTCCGGCAAGGACCCGTCCAAGGTGGACCGCTCGGCCGCCTACGCGACCCGGTGGGCGGCCAAGAACATCGTCGCCGCGCAGCTGGCCACCCAGGCCGAGGTGCAGGTTGCCTACGCGATCGGCAAGGCTCAGCCGGTCGGCCTGTACGTGGAGTGCTTCGGCACCGAAACCGTTCCGCTGGAACGCATCTCCGCGGCTGTGCGGGAGGTTTTCGATCTGCGCCCGCAGGCTATCGTGCGTGATTTGGACCTGCTCAAGCCCAAGTACCAGCAGACCGCCGCGTACGGCCACTTCGGCCGCGAGATCGAAGGCTTCACCTGGGAACGCGTCGACCGGGTCGCCGACCTGCAGGCAGCGGTGGGCGTGTAGCCGGGACGCACGATCGCCGACGAGGTGCCACCTTCTGGTGATCAGCTGCCGCTGATCCCCGGCCGGGTGGGTCGCGCCGCACCGGTGGATCCCGCCGCCGCGCTACCGGTGGCCGTGGTCGCGCTGGCTCATCCGCTGCCGCACTTGGACCAGCCGTTCGACTACCTGGTGCCGGCGAGGCTCGACGCCGACGTGCAGCCCGGGGTCCGGGTCAAGGTCCCGTTCGCCGGGCGCGACCTGGACGGGTTCGTATTGCGCCGGGTGCCACGCTCGGAACACCCTGGCACGTTACGGGCGATCCGGCGCACCGTCGGCACCGAACCGGTAGCCACCGCGCAGATCCTCGGCCTGGCCACCGCCGTCGCCCGCGCCCATGCCGGCACCACCGCCGACGTGCTGCGGCTGGCGATCCCACCCCGGCACGCTCGAGCCGAGACCCAGGTGCCACCGGCCGGGCCGGCGCCGCCGCTACCGGCGGCGGTACCGCTCGGGGAGTGGGCGAACTACCGGGGCGGTCCGGCGTTCCTGGACCGGGTCCGGGCCGGCGAGGCCCCCCGGGCTGTGCTCACCGCGCTGCCGGGTGCCGCCGGCGGCGGCCCGGACGACCCCACCGGGTGGGCCGCCCTGCTGGCCGCTGCCGCGTTGACCGCGGCCGCGGCCGGCCGCGGCTGCATCATCGCGGTGCCGGACGGCGGTGACATCGACACCGTGCTGGCCGCCCTGGAACACGAACGTGAACGGCTCGACCCGCAACCCCCACCCGAGTGGATCGTCAGATACAGCGCCGACCTCGGACCGGCACGGCGCTACCGGGCCTTCCTGGCCGCGCTGCGTGGGCACGCCCGCATCGTCGTCGGCACCCGGGCCGCCAGCTACGCCCCGGTGCGAGACCTGGGGTTGCTGATCTGCTGGGACGACGCCGACCCGTCCCATCGCGAACCCCGCGCGCCGTACCCGAGCACGCTGCGGGTGCTGCGGCAGCGGGCCGACCTGGCCGGCGCGGCAGCGCTGGTGGCGGGCCATGGGCGATCCGTGGACGCGGCCCACCTGAGCGGCACCGGCTGGGCCAAGAGCCTGCCCGCCCGAGGCGAGGTGCTACGGGCCCGCACCGCGCTGGTCCATGTGACCGGCGAGGACTGGCACCTGGAGCGCGACCCGGCCGCGCGGGTGGCCCGCGTCCCCGGCCTGGCGCTGCGGGCCGCCCGGGACGCCCTGGCCGCCGGCCGGCCGGTGTTGTTCTGCGTGCCCCGGGCCGGGTACCGGCCCGCCTTGTCCTGCGCCCGCTGCCGCGCCCCGGCCCGCTGCCGGTCCTGCTCGGCCCGGCTCGCCTCCACCCACGCCGACGCGTCGCCGGCCTGCCCCACCTGCGGGCGCACCGAGCAGCGCTGGCGGTGTGCGCAGTGCGGCCACCACCACACCCGGGCGGCCGCGGTCGGGGTCCGGCGCACCGCGGAGGAAATCGGCGCCGCCCTGCCTGGGCAGGTGGTGCGCACCAGCTCGGGCGCCGCACCGGTGCGGACCGTCCCGGCCCGGGCGGGAGTCGCCCTGGCCACCCCCGGCGTCGAACCGGCCGTCGCCGGCGGCTACGGCGCCGTGGTCATCCTGGACACCTGGGTGAGCTTGAACCGCCCCGGACTGGGGGTGGCCCAGGACGCGGTGCACCGTTGGATGCGGGCCATGTCGCTGGCCGCCCCGGACGGGCGGGTCATCGTGGTGGGCGACCCGTCCGCGGCTCCCGTGCAGGCGCTGGTGCGGCACGACCCGGCCGGATTCGCCGACCGGGAACTGGCCGAACGGGCCACGCTCGGGCTGCCCCCGGCCGGTGTCCTGGCGGCCGTCACCGGGCGCGGGCCGGCCGTTGCGGGCCTGGCCGAGGCGGTGCGCTGGCCGGATAGCGCCACGGTCACCCCGATCGACCCGTCCCGGCTCATCGTGACCGGACCCGGCGAGGCCCGCGTCGATATCGCCACCCGGATCCGGCAAGGCCTGGGCGCCCTGGCCACGGCGAAACGCCCGCTGCCGCGGGTACGGATGGACGCCGACGTCATCGACGAGGACGCAGTTGGCGAGGTGAACGAGCAGCACCCGCCCCCGTAGACTTCCCGGGTGGCGATTCAACCTATCCGGCTGTTCGGCGACCCGGTGCTGCGCACCACGGCGGAACCGGTCACCGACTTCGACAAACAAATCCGGCAACTGGTCAAAGACCTCGAGGACACGATGATGAACGCGCCGGGCGTCGGCCTGGCCGCCCCCCAGATCGGCGTCTCGCTGCGGGTCTTCACCTACTACGTCGACGGCGAGCTCGGCCACCTGATCAACCCGCAACTGCAGCTGAGCGAGGAGGTCTTGGAGGACGACGAGGGCTGCCTGTCGTTCCCGGGACTGACGTTCCCGTGCATTCGCGCCGCCGACGTGGTCGCCCACGGCTTCGACATGTACGGCGAACCCAAGGTCATCCTCGGCAGCGACCTGCTGGCCCGGGCGATCCAGCACGAGACCGACCACCTGGACGGGGTGCTGTTCATCGACCGGCTGGACCGCACCCAGCGCAAGCTGGCGATGAAAGCGATCCGGGAGGCGAACTGGACCGGCCAGCCCGCCCCCCAGATCAAGATCAGTCCGCACTCCACGTTCGGACGGGGCATGTGAACGGGAGGGCCACGGTGAACAAGAGGAGAAGGTTGAACAGGACGGGCACGTGAAGCTGCTGTTCGCGGGCACCCCGCAGGCGGCAGTGCCGGCCTTGCAGGCCTTGCTGGCCAGCGACCACGACGTCGTCGGGGTGCTGACCCGCCCGGACGCTCGCGCCGGGCGCGGCCGCCGGTCGGCGCAGCCGCAGTACAGCCCGGTCAAACAGGTCGCCCTGCGGGCGGGCCTGCCGGTGCTGCAGCCGGCCCGGCTGGACGATGCGGCGCAGGCCGAGATCGCCGGACTCGCCCCGGACTGCTGCCCGGTGGTGGCCTACGGGAACCTGTTGCCGGCCGCCGCGCTGGCCGTTCCCCCGCTGGGCTGGGTGAACCTGCACTTCTCGCTACTGCCCGCCTGGCGAGGCGCCGCACCGGTCCAGCACGCCGTCATCAACGGCGACGACATCACCGGCGCCACCGTTTTCGTGGTGGAAGAAGACATGGACACCGGCCCGGTGCTGTCCACCCTCAGCGAGCCCGTCCAACCCGCACAGACCGCCGGCGAGCTGCTGGATCGGCTGGCCCAGGCCGGCGCGGACCTGCTGCTGTCCACCCTGGACGGGCTGGCCGCCGGTGCGTTGACCCCCGTGCCGCAGCCCGCGGACGGGGTGTCCTACGCACCCAAGATCAGCACCGCGGACGCCCGGGTTCGCTGGAGCCACCCGGCCCAGTCCGTCGACCGGCGGATTCGTGGCTGCACCCCCGCTCCCGGCGCGTGGACCGGGTGGCATGACGAACGGCTCAAGATCGGCCCGGTCAGCCTGGAGCCGGCAGCACCGGCACTGTCATCTGGTCCGGCACCGGCACCTGATGAGGCACTGGCGCCCGGTGAGCTGTCGGTCACCAAGGCCGGGGTGCTGGTCGGTACCGCCACCACCGCGGTGCGGCTCGGGCAGGTGCAGCCCGCCGGCAAGAAGCCGATGCCCGCCACCGACTGGGCGCGTGGAGCGCGGGTCCAGCCGGGGGACAGGTTCGCCGACGGTACCGGCTTGGGCACCCAAGCCGGTCCGTGATGGCCGCCGCTCGCCGGGCCCCCGCCCGGTCCAGGCCGCGTCGCGGCGACCCGGTTCGCACCGTCGTACTGCAGGTGTTGCGCGAGGTGGCCGAGTCCGACTCCTACGCCAACCTGCTGTTGCCGGTGGCGCTGCGCCGCGCCGGGCTGACCGGGCGCGACGCGGCGCTGGCCACCGAACTGACCTACGGCACCCTGCGCGGTGCCGGCACCTACGACGCCATCCTGTCCACCTGTGTGCACCAGGACCTGGGCGGTCTGGACCCCGGCGTGCTGGAACTGCTGCGGTTGGGCAGCCACCAGCTGCTACGCACCCGCATCCCCACCCACGCCGCGGTCGGCGAGACCGTCGCCCTGGCCAGGGCGAGCGTCGGATCCGGGGCCAGCGGGCTGGTCAATGCGGTGCTGCGGAAGGTGGCCGCCCGCAGCTGGGATGCCTGGCTGGAGATCATCACCGCCGGTGTCGGCGACCCGGACCGCAGGCTGGCGCTGCTGCATGCTCACCCGGTGTGGATCGTGCGGGCGCTGCGGATGGCGCTGGCCGGTTCGGACGATCCGGCTGGCGAACTGGTGGCCGCACTGGCCGCGAACAACGAACCGCCCCGGGTCACCCTGCTGGCCGTGCCCGGGCTGATCGACGTGCCCGGCCTGGCCCGGCAGGCCGCGGCCGCCGGGATCCAGACGCAGCCCGGCCGGTTCTCGCCGTGGGCACTGCGACTGGCCGGCCGGGACCCGGCAGCGTTGCCTGCGGTGGCGCAGCGGTGCGCGCGGGTGCAGGACGAAGGCAGCCAGCTGGTCGCCGGTGCGCTGGCCGGCTTGCCGGTCCACGGCGGCGAACAGCACTGGATGGACCTGTGCGCCGGACCCGGCGGCAAGACCGCGGTGCTGGCCGGGCTGGCCCCCGCCGGGGTGCGGGTGACCGCCGTGGAGCCCGCAGCGCACCGGGCCCGGTTGGTCGAAGACGCCCTGCCGGCGCAGCTGGCCGGCCGGGTCGAGGTGCGCACCGGTGACGGGCGCGACCCCGCGGTGACCGGGCAGCCCGGCCCGGGGTGGGCGGGTTACGACCGGGTATTGGTGGACACGCCCTGCACCGGATTGGGGGCGCTGCGCCGCCGGCCGGAGGCGCGGTGGCGGCGGCAGCCGGGGGACCTGGCCGCCCTCGGGCCGCTGCAACGGGAGCTGTTGAGCGCGGCGGTCCGGATGACCCGCCCGGGCGGGATCATCGCCTACACCACGTGTTCACCGCATCCGGCGGAGACCGCTGCCGTCGTGCAGGACGTGCTGGGTGGGCGCGACGACGTCAGCCTGGTGGACGCGGCCCCGGCGTTGCCTGGGCAAGTGCCGGCCGCGGCGCTCGGACCTTTCGCCCAGTTGTGGACCCACCGGCACGGCACGGATGCGATGTTCCTGGCCCTGCTGCGCGTACTCAACCGGTAGAGGCCCGGCGCGGGCGAATGTCGAACCGGCCGATTCCGGCGCCCACTGCGGCCACCGCCCGGTTGCGCCCGGACGCCTTGGCCACGTACATGGCCTTGTCAGCGTGCAGCAGCAACTGATCCCACTGTTGCGAACCGGCTACCCCCGGGTGCTGGTCGCTACCCGCGACACCCACACTGATGGTCACCTGGTACCCCGGCTCGAGCTCCTCGCCCCACGGCAGCGCGGCCACCGCGTCCCGCAGCCGCTCGCCCAGCCGGGCCGCCGCGTCCTGGGTGGTGTCCGGCAGCAACAGGGCGAATTCCTCCCCGCCGATGCGGGCCAGCACGTCGTCCTCGCGAACCAGGGTCGACAGTGTTCCGGCGATCTTGCGCAGGACCTGATCGCCCACCGCGTGCCCGAAGCTGTCGTTGATCTCCTTGAAATGGTCGATGTCGACCATCACCAGGGAGTGGGTGCGGTCGTGCATGAACGGGTCGGTGAGGGTGTTCATCAGCCGGCGCCGGTTGTACAGGCCGGTCAGATCGTCGCGCTGGGACAGTTCGTCCAGTTCGGCGGTCAGTTTGCGTTGCCGGTGCAGCACCTCCTGCAGCTCCTGGGTGCGTTCGTTGACCCGGCGTTCGAGGTCGCTGTTGGCCCTGCTCAGTTCGGCGGTCAGCTGAGCGTTGTCGGCCAGCCCCGCATCGAGTGCGCCCAGCACCCGGTCGAAGCTGAACGACCCGAGCGCGCAGGTGACACCGATCATGGTGATCAGGGCGGCGTACAGGGTCACGTCCGGGCCGGTGACGGTGGTGGCGGGCAGGTGGGGCAGCAGGGGCCAGACCAGGACGGAACCGACGCAGAGGGTGACGAGGAAGAGGACGAAGCGCCAGCTTTGCGTCCAGGCTCCGAGCACCAGGATGAACAGCAGCCCGATGATGGCGGTCGTGGGGTCGTGTTCGACGTCCAGCGCGTAGAGGTTGACGGCCACCGCGACCGGAAGGAGGAAGGACAGAGCCAGGTGGAGCTTGCCGGACAGGATCAGGGGAATGCCCGCTACGAACGGCCAAGCCCCCACCACCAGCAGGGGTATCGACGTCGAACCGGCCTCGCACGCCAGCAACAGCAGGCCGAGAATCAGGCAGAGAAGTCCGACCGGGACCATCAGGATCAGGTGAAAACGGACGCGCAGGGCGTGGCTGGGATGCGGCTGGCCCTGCGAGGCAAGCCGTTCCGCCAGCCGAAGAACCCGGCGCAGTGTGGTCATCCGCTTCGCTCACCTATGGTGTGGACATGGGCATCGCCATCTCACCGAGCATTCTCAGTAGCGACTTCGCGAACCTCTCTGCAGAATTGTCGCGGATCGAGTCGGCCGATTGGGCCCATATCGACGTAATGGACAATCATTTTGTCCCCAACCTGACCATCGGCCAGCCGGTCGTGGAGGCGTTGGCCAAGGTCAGCCCGGTGCCCATCGACGCGCACCTGATGATCGAGGACCCCGACCGATGGGCACCGGGGTACGTGGAGGCCGGTGCCGCCAGCGTCACTTTCCATGTCGAGGCCGCTACCGCCCCGTTCCGGTTGTCCCGCCAGCTGCGCACGATGGGGGCGAAGGTGGGGATGGCCCTGCGCCCGGCGACCCCGGTGGAACCGATGATCGACCTGCTGCCCGCGATGGACATGCTGTTGATCATGACCGTGGAGCCGGGTTTCGGCGGCCAGTCGTTCCTGGCAGCGACGCTGCCCAAGATCCGGCGGGCCCGGCGGGCCATCGATGCCAGCGGCCTGCAGATCGCGTTACAGGTCGACGGCGGGGTCGGCCAATCGAGCATCGAGCAGTGTGCGGAAGCCGGCGCCGACGTTTTCGTGGCCGGTTCGGCGGTCTACGGAGCCGACGATATCGCCGGCCGCATCGCGGGGCTGCGCCAGGCTGCGCAAGCTGCCCACGACCGGCGCACGCCCGGTGGTGGCACGCCCGAGTAGGGAACCGGCCGCGGATACCTCTACCCTTGGCGGAAAGCGATTGTGCCGACAAGGAGAACAAGGGACGTGAAGACGTTCGAGGGGCTGTGGGCCGAGCTGCGCAGCAGGGCGCAGGAACGTCCCGCCGGTTCCGGTACCGTCACCGCGCTGGACGCGGGTGTGCACGCCATCGGCAAGAAGGTGGTGGAGGAGGCGGCGGAGGTGTGGATGGCCGCCGAGTACGAGTCGCCGCAACGGGCCGCCGAGGAGATCTCCCAGCTGCTGTACCACGTGCAGGTGATGATGCTGGCCACCGGGGTGGCCTTGGAAGACGTGTACGAGCAGTTGTGAGCCGCCTCGCCGGGGCAACCACCTGCGCGCCGGCCGCTACGTACCGAACCGAAACGAGTGGTGCACCAGCGCACCCAGGAGGAGAGTGCCGATGCTGCGCGTCGCGGTCCCGAACAAAGGGTCCTTGTCCGAGCCGGCCGAGCGGATCCTGTCCGAGGCCGGGTACCCGGCGCGCCGGGACGGCAAACAGCTGACGGCGATCGATGAGCAGAACGGTATCCACCTGTTCTTCCTGCGTCCCCGAGACATCGCCGTGTACGTGGGAGCCGGAACCCTGCACGCCGGTATCACCGGCCGGGACCTGCTCTTGGACGCCAGGGTCGCGGCCACCGAGGTGATGGGCCTGGGGTTCGCCCGGTCCACCTTCCGGTTCGCTGCCCGGCCGGGCACCGCGTCTTCGCTGGCGGACATGTCCGGGCTACGGGTGGCCACCAGCTACTCCCACCTGGTGGCCGACTACTTGGCCCGCCACCACGTGGACGCCCCGGTGTGGCGGCTGGACGGAGCGGTCGAGGGCGCGGTCGAGTTGGGGGTGGCCGACGTCATCGCCGACGTGGTGCAGACCGGCAGCACATTGCGGGCGGCCGGGTTGGAGGTGTTCGGGGAGCCGATCCTGGAATCCGAGGCGGTGCTGATCCGCGCCGAAGGGCAGCTGGACGCCGAGGTATCGCAGGCCCTCACCGTGCTCGGGCGCCGGCTGAACGGGGTGCTGGTGGCTCGCAAGTATGTGCTGATGGACTACGACATCCGGGTCGAACTACTGGAGTCGGCCGTCGAGATCACCCCCGGGCTGGAATCGCCGACGGTCTCCCCGCTGGCCGACCCGCAGTGGGTGGCGGTGCGGGCCATGGTCGAACGCCGCAGCACCAACGCCGCGATGGACAAGCTGTACGCGCTCGGGGCCAGGGCGATCCTGGTCACCACCATCCACGCCTGCCGGATGTGACGCGGCTGGCTCAGTCCGGCGCGTCGGCCTGGTTGTGCAGCGCCACCAGCTCGGCCAGCCGGGTGGCTTCCGTCCTGGTGTGCTGCGCGCCATCGGCCCGCTGAATCCCCATCACCGACAAGGTATCGCCGTCGGAGAGGTCCAGCCGGACCCACGGATCGTCGCCGAGCCGGACGTTGACGATCTGGGCCCACTCCAGCGAGGTCGTGTGGATCAGGTTCCGCACCCGCAGGCCGGTGGCGGAGGGGATGGCCGCAACGGTGGCCTGCCGGTAGAGCACGGCGGCGATGAGCAATCCCACTGCGACGAACCCGATCCGGTCCAGGGCTTCCGCACCCGGCACGAACACGGCCAGCGCCACCATCGCGACCACGATGCCGACCGCGAACGTGTACGCGATCGGCCGGGCGCGCATCGGGCGGAACGGCTGGTACAGATCTGGGTCCTTGCCCACAACGGCACTGTAGTCCAGCTTGGGTATCGCCGTCCCGCCCGGCTCCTGCGGGTCAGGAGTCTTCCTGTACCCAGTCCAAGGTGCGCTGGACGGCCCTGTCCCATTCCTTGTACAGCTGGTCGATGTCCTTGCTGTCCATCTGCGGTTCCCAGCGCTTGTCCTCGGCCCACTGCTTGCGCAGGTCGTCCTCGTCCTTCCAGAAACCGACGGCGAGCCCGGCCGCGTAGGCAGCGCCGAGCGCCGTGGTCTCGGTGATCTGCGGGCGGATGACGGGTACGCCGAGCAGGTCGGCCTGGAACTGCATGAGGGTCTCGTTGGCCACCATGCCGCCGTCGACCTTCAGCTCGGTCAGGTCGACCCCTGAGTCGGCGTTCATCGCATCCATCACCTCACGGCTCTGGAACGCGACCGCCTCCAGCGCCGCCCGGGCGATGTGGTTGCGGTTGGCGTAGCGGGTCAGGCCGACGATGACCCCGCGAGCATCGGACCGCCAGCGCGGGGCGAACAGGCCGGAGAACGCCGGCACCACGTACACCCCGCCGTTGTCCTCGACCTCCTTGGCCAGGTCCTCCACTTCGGGTGCGGAGGAGATCAGCCTGAGGTTGTCCCGCAGCCACTGCACCAGCGACCCGGTGACGGCGATCGAGCCCTCCAGCGCGTACACCTGCGGCTGGTCGCCGATCTTGTAGCAGACCGTGGTGAGCAGGCCGTTCTTGCTCATCACCTTCTCGGTGCCGGTGTTCAGCAGCATGAAGTTGCCGGTGCCGTAGGTGTTCTTGGCGGTGCCGGGCTCGAAGCAGACCTGCCCGAAGGTGGCGGCCTGCTGGTCGCCGAGGATGCCGGCGATGGGCACACCGGTCAGCAGCCCGTGTTCGCGGCCCGTGCCGTACTCCTCGGAGGAGGAGCGGATCTGCGGCAGCATGGACATGTACAGGCCCATGTCGGCGACGATGTCCTCGTCCCAGTCCAGCGTCTCCAAGTCCATCATCAGGGTGCGGGAGGCGTTGGTGACGTCGGTGACGTGCACCCCGCCGTCGACGCCGCCGGTCATGTTCCACACCAGCCAGGTGTCCATGTTCCCGAACAGCAGGTCACCGGCCTGTGCCTTGGCCCTGGCTCCCTCGACGTTGTCCAGGATCCAGCGGGCCTTGGGCCCGGAGAAGTAGGTGGCCAGCGGCAGGCCGACCTTGGCCTTGTATCGTTCGGCGCCGCCGCCCAGGTCACCGAGTTCCCGGCAGATCTTGTCCGTACGGGTGTCCTGCCAGACGATCGCGTTGTACACCGGTTCGCCGGTGGTCTTGTCCCAGACCATCGCGGTCTCGCGCTGGTTGGTGATGCCCACGGCGGCGATGTCGCGGTTGTTCAGCGACGCCTGGGACAGCGCGTTCGCGACCACTTCGCGAGTGTTGTTCCAGATTTCCTTCGGGTTGTGCTCGACCCAGCCGGCCTTGGGGAAGATCTGCTCGTGCTCCATTTGGCCGACCGAGACGACCTTGCCGTCCTGGTCGAAAATCATGCACCTGGTCGAGGTGGTTCCCTGGTCGATGGCGGCGATATGAGTGCCCATCGGTCTCTCCAAACGTCGGTGTTCGGTTAACGAATTGTCATCCGGGTACGGGGTAGCAGTGCGGAGGGTGCGGTACCGCTTGGCGATCGGGGGCTCAGACGTAGGCCGCAGCCACCAGTCCGGCCAGCACGCCGCCGACGATCGGGCCCACGACCGGAATCCAGGAGTAGCCCCAGTCGTTGCCATCCTTGTGGGGAATCGGCAGCAGCGCGTGCGCGATGCGTGGGCCCAGGTCACGGGCCGGGTTGATCGCATACCCGGTGGGGCCGCCGAGGCTGGCGCCGATACCGACGACGAGCAGTGCCACCGCCAGCGGGCCGAGCTTGTCCGGGGTGTCTCCGAACGCGATGACGACGAAGACCAGCACGAAGGTGCCGATCGCCTCGGTGACCAGGTTCCAGGCGGTGGAGCGGATCTGCGGCCCGGTGGAGAAGATGCCGAGGCTGGGGGCGTCCGCACGCTCGTCGAACTCCTTCTTGTACGCCACCCAGGTCAGGACCGCGCCGAGGAAGGCGCCGATCATCTGACCGACCAGATAGGTGATGGTGGAGGCGAAGCTGACCTCGACTCCGGGGGCATACTCCTCGGCGCCGTTGGCCAGCAGGCCGAAGGTGACCGCGGGGTTGATGTGACCACCGGACTTGAACGCGACGACGACGCCGGCGAAGACTGCGAGGCCCCAGCCGAAGTTGACCAGCAGCCAGCCGCCGTTGTGCCCTTTGCTCTTGGGCAGGACGACGTTGGCGACGACACCGCAGCCGAGCAGCAGCAGCATCGCGGTGCCGAGCAGTTCGGATATGAACACGCTGCCCAGATCCATAGGGGGTCCTTTCGTGACACGGTCAACTCTGACCGCAACCGGCCCGGCCGGGAACGGCGTCGGGCGGAGCAAGACACGGACGCGTGCCGCGCGCTCCGGGGGTAGAGAGTAGTGATTGTCCGGCCCCGGTGGCGAATCGCCACTCGGTCGACTACCCCATTCGTGACTGTCCCGTGTCCCGGCCGGGCACCACGTCGGCGGCGTCAGAGCAGGCTGACGTGGGCCTGCTCGGCCGGCACCTGCTGCTGGACCAGCCCGGTCTCCAGCATGAAGCTGGACATCTCCGCCCACTTCTGGCGGTCCTGGGCGCCGAGGTCTTGCGGGTCACCGATCAGCCGCAGGGTCGCGGTGAGCGTGGCCAGGGCGGCCTTCTCCTGTTCCGGGGTGGTCAGGGTGGGTACCGAGCGCTTGCTGAGGGTGACCGCTGCGGCTGGGTCGTCCGCGATCTCAGCCGTGGCGGTGCGTAGGGCGGTGATGACCGCGGCCAGGTCGTCCTCGCGTTCCCGAAGCGTCGGGCCCATCGCGTTCAGCCCGGCGCCGACCAGGTTGCCCTGCACGGGCACGGAGGCCACGTCGATGCCTGCGTCCTGCAGCCGGACCAGCTCGTTGTTCGCATACCCCATGACCACGTCGACCTTGTCGGAGATCAGCGCCGCCTGCTGGGTGAAGCCGATGGTCTGGATGTCCACCGCGGATTGGTCCAGCCCACCCTGGCGCAGCAGCGCGAGCAGCCCGAACCAGGTCTCGCCGAGCTGGCCGGGCACGCCGATCGTCTTGCCGCGCAGCCGGTGCGCACCGGTCAGGCCGGCCTGCGCCCGGGCAATAGCCACCACCGGGTACTTCTGGTAGATCGTGCCGAAGTCGACCACGTCGACCCCTTGGGAGCGGGCCTGCATCATCTCGGCGGCGCCGGCGTAGAGCACATCTTCGGTGCCGGCCTGCAACGCTCCGAAGAGTGGTTCGCGCGCACCGTGATGGCGCACCGTCACGTCCAGCCCGGCACGGGCGAAATGCCCGTGTTCCTGGGCGACGTACACGGGTGCGAACTGGATGTCCGGAAGGTAGGACAGGCCGATGGTCAGCGATGTGGCTGCGCCGGTGGCGGTGGGGTTGCCGGAAAGCCGGGCCTGTTCGTCGTCGTGACACCCCGCCAGTAGCGGCAGCGTCGCCAGGCCGGCGACGGTACCGAGCATCCGCCGGCGGGTGAGTGGGCGGCAGGTATGCGGGTCCTGGGGGCGGGCGCAATCACGTGGTGTCATACTGAGTCCTTTGTCATACGGAGTCCTTTCGCAAGGCGGTGTCGACGCAGCGGGCCGGGGAAAGGACGCCTGGTGACAGCACGTCGGGTCCGCGCCGGCGAGGCGTCCCGGGCGGGACCCTCGCCGCTGCCGTGGACGGGCCGATGCGGGGACGGCTGGTGGTGGGGCGCAACGGGTCCAGCAGCCATTCCAGCGCGAGCATGCCCAGATACGCCACGATCGCCAGGAGACACAGCATCACGATGGTGGCGAACACGCCGGTGGTGTCCACCGCGGCGGCCTGAGCGGAGATGATCATGCCCAAACCGTCGCCACCCATGACGAACTCGCCGACGACTGCGCCGGTGATGGACAGGGTGAAACCGTTGCGCAGGCCGGTGAGCACGGCCGGGCGGGCCAGTGGCTCTTCGACGTAGCGGATCATCAGCCACCCGGTGGCACCGTCCAGGACGGCGGCCTCGGCGATCTCCGGCGGCAGGCTGCGCAGGCCGAGGACGGTGGTCAACAGCATCGGGAAGAACACGATGAGCGCGCACAGGATGACGATGGGTAGCAGCCCATAGCCGACCCACAGCACCAGCAGCGGTGCGAGCGCGATCGCCGGCAAGGCCTGGGACGCCGCCAGGTAGGGGGAGATGGCGGCCTCGGCGACCCGGCTGCGGCGAGGGTGGCCTCCTTCACGGTGGTCAGTGCCCGGCCGGCCAGCATTCCGGAGCCGAGGTCGGCACTGAAGCGTTCGGCCACCGCGCCGGGGCCGGGCACCAGCGTCGGCGGGACCTGGCCGCTGGCGGTGATGACCCACCAACAGCCCAGCAACAGCATGCCGAGCACGACGGGGGCGACGATGCGGGTGGTGGTGAGCCTGCTCATGGTCCCTTCCCGGTCGCCGAGCGCCGGGCACAGGACACCGCAAACAGCACGAGCCGACAAGCGGCAGCGCCGCGTGCGCCTCCCATCCGGACTTTTACCGTCGGTTCCGGACTTCCACCGGATCAACCGGCTCGTCGGCCTGCTGGCCGAGACTCGAGCCGGGTCGCGGACTGTCACCGCCGGTTCGGACTTTCACCGACCCCGGAGCACGTTGCCGTTCCAGTCTACGCCGACCGGTCAGCGCAGGCCGACCCGGCGCCGCATCGCTAGGTGCACCAGGGTGTCGACCAGTTCCCCGTAGGGGACCCCGGCCGCCTGCCACATCCGGGGGAACATCGAGAACGGGGTGAATCCGGGCATCGTGTTGATCTCGTTGACGACGACCTGCTCGTCGCCGGTGACGAAGCAGTCCACCCGGGCCAGCCCCTCGCACCCCACGGCCGTGAAGGTCGCCCGGGCCAGCTGCTGCACCCGCTCGGTGACCCGGGCCGACAGATCGGCCGGACAGGTCAGCCGCACGCTGTCCTCGTCCAGGTACTTCGCGGAGAAGTCGTAGAAGCTGTGCGCACCGTCCAGCACCTCGACCTCACCGGGGGGAGAGGTTCGCGGCGGGCCTGCGTCCAGGTCTTCCAGCACGCCGCACTCGATCTCCCGGCCGGTCACGGCCGCCTCGACGATCACCTTCGGGTCGTGACCGGTCGCCTCGATGATGGCCGGGCCCAGCTGGTCCGTCGTCTCGACCTTGCTCACCCCCATCGAGGATCCGGCCCTGGCCGGCTTGACGAAAACGGGCAGCCCCAGCGGTTCGACCCGGGCCCGGACCTCGTCCGGGTCCCGGTCCCACTGCCCGGGCAGCACCACCGTGTACGGCCCGGTCGGGATACCGTTGCCGGCCAGCACCAGCTTCATGTAGTGCTTGTCCATGCTGACGGCGCTGGACAACACCCCGGCCCCGACGTAGCGGATGTCGGCCAACTCCAGCATCCCCTGCAAGGTGCCGTCCTCGCCGTAGGGTCCGTGCAGCACCGGGAAGACCACGTCCACCGCGCCCAGCGCCCGGGGTACCTCGCCGGCGGTGAGGATGGTCAGGTTCGGTTCCTCGGTGGTGCTCGGCAGCGCCAGTTGCTGCCCGTCGGTGGCGCTGACCTGGGGCAGCGGCCCGTCCCCGTGCAGTTCCCAGCGCCGCGGGTCGGCCTCCACCGCCAACCAGCTGCCCTCGGGCGTCACCCCGACCGGAACCACCTCGTAGCGGTGTGGATCCAGTGCCCGCATCACCGCCGCGCCGGTGATGCAACTGATGGCGTGCTCGCTGGACCGGCCGCCGAAGATCACGGCGACCCGGGTTCGTTTCTGCATGATCCCTGACCCTACTGTGCCCCGCCGGCGGGACCGGGGCGGGGCTCGCCCGCCGGGTCTGCGGGGGCGGGAATACCGGCGTCCCGCTCGTCGCTACGATTGATAATGATTCTCACTGTTGCTTGTCCGTGCAGCGGGCAGGACCACACGGAAGGGAAACCATGAAGCGCATCGCAGGGCTCGCTGCCGGGGCGGTGGCTGTGCTGGCCGCCGCGGGCCTGACAGGTTGCGGCGCATCGGATTCCGGCGCCGGGGACGGTCCGGTCGCGGTCGCGACCACGACCATGCTGGGCAGTGTGCTGGACCAGATCACCGAGTGCGCGGGCGCGGAATCGGCGACGCTGATGCCACCCGGCGCCGACCCGCACGAGTTCGCCCCCTCGTCGGCCCAGGTGGCCGAGATGGCCCATGCCGAACTCGTCGTGGCCAACGGGCTGGGCCTGGAGGGCGGGCTCAGCGACGCACTGGCCAACGTCGCCGCCGACGGTGTGCAGCTGTACGAGGCCGCCCCGGACCTGGATCCGCTGCCGTTGGATGCCGAGCACGATCACGGCCGGCTCGACCCGCACGTGTGGCTGGACGTCGCCAGGATGGCGACGGCGGCCAGGAAGATCGGCGGCAAGCTGACCGAGGTGACAGGTGAGGACTTCTACACCGCGTGCGGCCGGGAGGTGGCCGAGGACCTGACGGGCACGGATGGTGAGATCAGGCAGATCCTCGGCGAGGTCCCGGCTGACCAGCGGGTCATCGTCACCGACCACATGGCCTTCGGGTACTTCGCGCAGGCCTACGATTTCGAGGTGGCCGGCACGGTCGTCCCGGGCGGGTCCACCGAGGGCCAGCCGTCCTCGGCAGAGCTGGCCGAACTGGTCGGGGTCCTCGATGCCGAAGGCGTGAACGCCATCTTCTCCAACACCGCCACCAACTCTCAGCTGGTGGATGCGGTGGCGGCCGAGACCGGCCGTGCGGTCAGCGTGGTCTCGCTGCACGTCGGGTCGGTCGGCCCGGCCGGTTCGGACGCGGATACCTACCAGGGCATGATGATCGCCAACGCGCGGTCCGTCGCCGATGCGCTGGGATCCTGAGGCGTGCCAGCGCGGCACAATGGTCACGCCATGGATCTGATCACCGAACCGTTCACGCTGGGATTCCAGCAACGCGCCCTGGTGGGCGGGCTCGTCGCCGCGCTGATGTCGGCCGTGGTCGGCGTGTGGCTGGTGCTGCGCGGTATGAGCTTCTTCGGCGACGCGTTCGTGCACGGCGTCCTGCCCGGCATCGCCGCCGCCGTCATGCTGGATTTCTCCCCCTACCTGGGCGCGGTGATCGCGGCCGCGGTGATGCTGTTCGGGGTCGAGGTGGTGCACCGGCAGACCGCCCTGTCCGAGGACACCGGCATCGGCCTGCTGTTCGTCGGCATGCTCGCCCTCGGCGTGGTCATCATCTCCAAGTCGACCAGCTACACGGGAAGCCTCACCAGCATCCTGTTCGGGGATGCATTGGGCGTCAGCATCGCAGACCTGCGTGCTCAGGCGCTGCTGGCGATTCCGGTGATCCTGGCGTCCGTCGCCTTGTACCGGCCGCTGCTGGCGTTGTCGTTCGACACCCACAAGGCCCAGACCCTAGGCATGCGCCCGCGGCTGGCCCACGCCGGCCTGCTGGTGTTGATCGGGGCAGCCGTCATCGGCAGTTACCAGGCCGTCGGCACGCTGCTGGTGTTCGGCCTGTTGGTCGGGCCGCCCGCCACCGCCGCCTTGCTGGCCCGCACGGTGCCCGGCATGTTCGTCTGGTCCGCCGCCATCGCGGTGATCTCGGTGTGGCTGGGACTGGTGCTCAGCTACCACCTGGGAACGGCCGGCTCGGCGACGATGGCGCTGGTGCCCGTCGTGGCGTTCTTCATCGTGCTGGCCGGTACCCGGCTGCGGGCGTGGGTGCGTCATGGCTGACCGGCACGACCAGACACCCGCCCATCCGGGCAGGGACCGGACGGGCTTACTGGCCGAGGGCCGAGACGTGGTGCTGGCCCACGGCGACCACGTCGCCGTGGCGGCCTCCGCGTTCCGGATCCCGGCCGGTGCGGTGACCGCCGTCATCGGCCCCAACGGTTCCGGCAAGTCCACGCTGTTGCACGCGCTGGCGGGGCTGTTGGAACCGCGGTCCGGGCAGCTGACGGTGACCGGTGCCGCCCGACGCAGGCTGGCCTACGTCATGCAGTCGGTCACCGCGCCACCTGGCGTTCCCATCACCGTGCGGACCGCCGTGGGGATGGGCCGTTACACCACGCTGGGCTGGTGGCGGCCCCGGGCGCGGGCGGACAAGGAACGGATCGACTGGGCAATGCGGCGCCTGGACATCGCCGCCCTCGCCGACCGGCACCTGAGCGAACTGTCCGGGGGGCAACGACAGCGGGTGTTCGTGGCCCAGGGCCTCGCCCAGGAGCACGACGCACTGCTCCTGGACGAACCGTTGACCGGCTTGGACATCGTCTCCGCGCGCACCATCGACGCGATCGTGCACTCCGAGCAAGCGCACGGCCACGCCGTCGTGCTGACCACCCACGACCTGGCCGAGGCACACGCCGCCGATCACGTGATCCTGATGAACGGGCGGGTGATCGCCGAGGGGCCACCTGAGCGGGCGCTGACCAGGCAGAACCTGGAGGTTGCCTACGGGCTCGGCGCGTTGCACGACTCGCCCGTGCACTCCGCCGCCGGCACCGACCGGCGGTTCCCGGGCGCCTGCTAGTGATCACCCGCGCTGACGGATCACTTGCAGGCTCGGATCACTTGCAGGTTCGGCCGTTGGCCGCCAAGGTGGCCACCGCCGGAGACAGCGACCCCAGCAGGGCGTCGGCCGACTGCGGTTTGCCGGGCACGCTGACCTCGACGGCGGGCCGTCGCCCGTAGCTGGTGAAGTAGGTGCGCCCGCCCTCTTCGCGGACCACCCAGTCGACCCCGGCCACCGGGAAACACGGATCCGTGGTGGGGCCGAGCGGGGCGAGGCCGCACCGCAACACCACCTCGCCGTCGCCCCAGGCCGCGGTGGCCTGTGCGGTCACCTCGCGCCGCGGAGCATCGAGCAGCGTGTCGGTGCCGCGCAGGTCCACCAGCACCCGCGAACAGGCCGGGTCGGTGGCGAACTCGGCCGGCTCGGTCGGGTAGGCCCGCGAGCAACCGGCCATCGCCACCGCGGCCAGCGCCGCGAACACACCCACAGCCCACCGTGTCACCGTCACTGCTACACGTGCACGACGGTGCAGGTTACCGTCCGCGTAATCCCTGGCACCGCCTGCACCCGGGTGTAGATCAACTGGCCGAGGTCTTCGGCGTCCTGCGCGCCCACCTTGACGATCAGGTCGTACGGGCCGGTGACGAAGTCGGTGCTCACCCATCCCGGAATGGCCCTGATGTCCTCGGCCACACCGGCGGCCTTGCCCACCTCGGTCTGAACGAGTACGTATGCCTGGACCACGGAAGCCGGCCTCCTCGAGCTATTGGGTGGTTGTGCGGGGCGTAGGTCCCGGCTGGCTACGCTACCGTGTCCGGCCATGAGTTGCGGACCGGGCGGCGCCCACACCAGTGCCACGGCTGTTCTGTCTGACCTGGGGGAAGCCGAGCTGCTGCGCCGGTTGCTGGGCGATGTGCCGGATACGCCGCTGGCTCAGGTCGGGCCGGGCGACGACGCGGCGGTGTTGCGGGTGCCCGACGGCCGGGTGGTGGTGACCACCGACACCCTGGTGCAGGATGTCGACTTCCGCACCGACTGGTCCAGCGCCACCGACATCGGCATCAAGGCGGCGGTGCAGAACCTGGCCGACATCGCCGCGATGGGCGCCCGCCCGACCGGATTCGTGCTGACCCTGGTGGCCCCGGGCAGTACCGGGGCCGACTGGGCGGTACAGCTGGGGCGGGCCGTCATCGACCGGTGCGCCGAATCCGGGGCCGCGGTGATCGGCGGTGACCTGTCCAGCGGGTCACGAATCATGGTGAGCCTGACCGTGTTCGGCGACCTCGACGGGCAGCCACCGGTGCTGCGCAGCGGGGCCCGGCCCGGTGACGTGCTGGCGGTGGCCGGGCGCACCGGCTGGTCTGCCGCGGGGCTGGACCTGCTCGCCGACGAGGCCTTCGCCGCCCGGGCGGGCGGCGACCCGGACACTGCCGGTGCAGCGCGGGCCGCACTGGCCGCACACCGGCGTCCGGACCCACCGCTGGTGGCGGCTGCCGCGGCCCGGGCCGCGGGCGTGCACGCGATGATCGACGTCAGCGACGGGCTGGTGCGCGACGCGGGACGGATCGCGACGGCTGGCGCCGGGCAGATCCGGCTGGATCCAGGGCTGGCGGGCCTGAGTGAACCGGTGCGCCTGCTGACCCCGTTGGCGGCCCACCGGGAAGGGCAACCGGCGTCCGCGCGCCGGATCGCCTCGGAATGGGTGCTCACCGGCGGGGAGGACCATGCCTTGCTGGCCGCGTTCTCGGCCGATGCCGACATCCCGCCACAGTTCCGGGCCGTCGGCACGGTGGTATCCGGTCAGGATGAACTGGTCATGCTGACCGGCGGGCAACTCACCCCGGCCGGGCCGGGTTTCGATCACTTCGGTGGGTGAGCGGGCTCAGCCGGGTTGTGGCCGGGTCAGCGAGTGACCTTCCCGGCCTTCAGGCACGACGTGCACACGTGCACCCGCTTGGGGGCGCCGGCCACGACCGCCCGCACCCGCTGGATGTTCGGGTTCCAGCGGCGCTTGGTGCGCCGGTGGGAGTGCGAGATGTTGTGACCGAAGCCCGGGCTCTTGCCACAGACGTCACAGGTCGAAGCCACGATTACTCCTGAGTTCACGCGTCGGCGCCGGGTACCACCCGCGCGCAAGGGGCAGGCCCAGGTCGACTGGGCAACCTACCCAGCGTAGCCGAGAAGTCGTCGCAGGCTCAAAACCAGGGGTAGCCGGTCAGGTACGACCGGGATCGTGACGATACTGCCGAACGGCCCGTACTAGCAGTTTCGAGAGCAGAAAGGATGTGTTGTGGGCGGCGCACCACCCTCCACCGGACCACCGGCAGCGACGCTGCCCACAACGTCCGAGGAGAGCTGCCTCACCGGAGCCGACGTGATCACCTGGCTGCGTCGCTGCCGCGACGTGGTCCAGCTCAGCGCGGCCGCCGTCGACCGGATCAACGTGTTCCCCAGTGCCGACTTCGACACCGGGCAGAACGCCGCTCGCACGCTGATCGAGGCTCATGCCGCGGCCGCCCGGGTGCACGCCATGGTGGCCGGGCAGGGCGAACCCGGCCATGCCGGAGAGACCCTGTCGGCCGCCGCCCGCGGCGCCCTGCTCGGCGCGCAGGGCAACGTCGGGGTCCTGCTCAGCCAGTTCCTGCGGGGAATGTCGGACGCCGTCGCCTCCCGGACCGGCATCGATGCGACGATGCTGGCCCGCGGGCTGACCCGGGCGGAGGCGGACGCGCAGTCGGCGCTGGCGGACCCGCAAAAGGGCAGCCTGCTCAGCATCGCCCAGGCCGCCGGTGACGCCGCCGAGTTCACCGCGATGTCCGGGCACCGGTCGGTGGCCCAGGTGGCGGCCGCGGCCGCCGAAGCGGGGCTGGCCTGCCTGCCGCGTACGGTGACCCAGCAGCCGATGCTGGCGCGCGCCGGCCTGGTGGACGCCGGCGCTTTGCTGCTGGTGCTCATGCTGGAGTGCCTGGTCTCGGTGGCCGAGGGCGCGGACCAGCCGCAGGCCGATGCGGTGCTGGCAAACTGGGGCGCCGGCATCGATCCGAGGTCCTGCCTGAACACCGATGGCCGCCGTTGCGGCCTGCGGGGCGGGCAGACCGAGCTGATCTGCACGCTGGGCGCTCAGCAGGTCGGCGGCCTGGCCGAGCAACTGCGCGATCTCGGCGAGCATGTGGTGGTGGCCGGGACGGCACCGTTGTGGAGCGTGCACGTGCACACCTGCGAGGTCGAGGCCGTCCTCGAGGTCGTCGGCCGCTTCGGCTCGGTCGAGCAGGTGAGCACCATCGGGTCGGCACCGGCCCAGGAGCCACCCACCCAGATGTGTGTGGTACTGGCCTACTCCAGCGGTACCGGGCTGACCGAGCTGTACCAGGCCCAAGGCTTCCGCACTTTCACCGACACCAACCCGCACGCGATCCGGGACGTGCTCGCCACGGCACTGGGTGCCACCTACGCCGATGGTGTCCTGGTCGTGCTTCCCGGTAGCGCGGAGGTGGCCGGCACGGTGGCGCAGCTGACCGAGGAGCAGCCCGACGACCGGGTGCGGATGCTGCCGGCCACCGGGCACCCGCAGGTGGTCGCGGCCGCGTCGGTGACCATTCCGGGCGGGCCGCAGGAGGTCATCGCCACCCTCACCGAGGTCATCCAGGCCACTTCGTGGGCCGGGATCCGGCTGGACGCCGACCTGCTGCAGTTGCCGGACCTGTTGGCCGCCGAGGCGGCCCAGTTGCACGAAGAGCACCGCCGGCCGGTCGACCTGTGCACCGTGGTGCTGGGCCGCAACGTACCCGCGGTGATCGGCCGGATGCTGGGCGACGTGGTGGGGGCCGCGCTGGGCGGGGTCGAGGTGTTCGTCGTCGACGGCGGGCTGACCGACTGGCTGGTCACCATCGGTGTGCAGTGAACGGCCGCGGCCGCGGGCCCGGTACACCCGTGGTATTCATGCTGATGTGACCGATCCGCTGAGCACGCCGCTGCGGACGCTGGTCGCGGGCAAGGGTGCCACGCTGATGCGGCAGGCGTTCGAGGTCCACACGGTGGAGGACGCGCTCCGCCATTTTCCGCGCCGCTTCCAACCGCTGGACACCCCGACGCCGCTGGGCGAGGTGGTGGCTGGGGAGAACGTCACGCTGCTGGCCAGGGTCGTCTCTTGCCACGCCCGGCCGATGCGCCGGCGTCCCGGCTACGTGGTCAACGTCGACGTCACCGACGACGTCCACCGGTTGCCGTTGACGTTCTTCGCCGCCAAACGGTCCATCGTGCAGTTCTGGGAGCGCAAGCTGATGCGGCCCGGGCAGGTGCTGCTGTTCGAAGGCAAGGCCGACGTCTTCAACCGCACGCTGCAGGTCACCCATCCACGGATCATCGAGTTCGGCGAAGACCACGACGTCCCGCCGGTGTTGCCGATCTACCCGGCCACCAAAGGGCTGAACACGATGGCGATCTGGCGCATCGTCAAGACGTGCCTGGGCTACCTGGACGGGGAGGATCTGCCCGACCCCGTCCCGGCCGCCGTGCTGGCCCGGCACCGGCTGCCGGCACTGGGGGAGGCGTTCCGGCTGATTCACACCCCCACCGGGGACGGCTCACACCAGCAGGCCATTCACCGGTTCCGGCACGAGGAGGCACTGGCCGCGCAGTTGGCGTTGGCGCAGCGCCGGCTGGCCGCCAAGGCCATGCCCGCGGTGGCTCGCGCGCAGCGCAGCGACGGGTTGGTGGACCGGTTCGACGCCGGCCTGCCGTTCGAGCTGACCGCGGGGCAGCGGCGGGTGGGCAGGGAGATCGCGGACGACCTGGCCCGTTCGTTTCCGATGCACCGGCTGTTGCAGGGCGAGGTCGGCTCCGGCAAGACGGTGGTCGCGTTACGGGCCATGCTGGCGGTGGTGGACGCGGGCGGGCAGGCCACGTTGCTGGCGCCCACCGAGGTGCTGGCCGCCCAGCACCTGCGCAGCATGCTGGCGTTGCTGGGCGAACTCGGCGACTGGACCCGGCCCGACTCGGTGCACCTCACCCTGCTCACCGGCGGGCTGGGGGCAGCGGCGCGCCGGGACGCGTTGCGGGAGATCGAGAACGGCACCGCAGGCATCATCATCGGCACGCACGCGTTGCTGTCGCAGACGGTGGCCTTCGCCGACCTGGGGCTGGTGGTGGTGGACGAACAGCACCGGTTCGGCGTGGAACAGCGGGACGCGTTGCGGGACAAGGCATCCGTGGTGCCACACCTGTTGGTGATGACGGCCACCCCCATCCCGCGCACCATCGCGATGACGGTGTTCGGCGACCTCGAGGTGTCCACCCTACGGGAGGTCCCGGCCGGGCGGGCCGAGGTGAGCTGCCACGTGGTGGATGCCGCCAACCAGGCATGGATGGACCGCACCTGGGCCCGGGCTGCGGAGGAGATCGCTTCCGGCCGTGGAGTGTTCGTGGTGTGCCCACGGATCGGGCCGGACGCCGGCCAGGCGGAGGAGGGACCGGAACTGGAACCGCCCGAGGCAGACCGGCAGCTGCAGGGGGTGCTGGAGGTGGCCGACCGGCTGGCCGGCCTTCCGGCGCTGGCGGGTGCCCGGATCGGGGTCGCGCACGGACGGCAGCCGGGGGAGGAACGCGAGGCAGCCATGCGGGATTTCGCCGCCGGCGACCTCGACGTGCTGGTGGCCACCACCGTCGTGGAAGTCGGGGTGGATGTGCCGAACGCGTCGATGATGATCGTGCTGGACGCGGACCGGTTCGGTGTGTCTCAGTTACATCAGCTGCGCGGGCGGGTGGGCCGCGGTGAGCATCGCGGGTTGTGCCTGCTGGTCGACGGGTCCACCGACACCGCTCGGGGACAGCTGCCGGTGCCCGGGCCCGGCCGGGTTGACCCAGGCACGACGGCCGGGCGGCGGCTGGCGGCGGTGGCGGCCAACCCGGACGGGTTCACGCTGGCCGACCTGGATCTCAGCCTGCGCCGGGAGGGTGACGTGCTGGGCGCGGCCCAATCCGGGCGCCGGTCCTCGCTGCGGTTGCTGCGGGTCAGCCGGGACGCCACCATCATCCAGGCCGCCCGTGAGGACGCCGGTCGCATCATCGACGACGATCCGCAACTACGCCGTCACCCGCAGCTGCGGGCGATGGTGGAGCGGTTGCTGGACGAGCAGCAGCGGGATTTCCTGGACCGGGCTTGACCGGCTGCGGCCCGGCTCAGCGATTGCGGACGCTGGCGATGTGGCGTATTCCCAGTTCGTAGCCGTGCACCCCGGCACCGATGATGACGGCGTCCACCACCGCCGACAGGTAGGAGTGGTGCCGGAACTCCTCCCGGGCGTGCACGTTGCTGATGTGGACCTCGACCTTCGGCCCGGCCAGCATCGTCACCGCGTCCCGGAGCGCCACCGAGGTGTGCCCGTACCCGGCCGGGTTGATCAGCAGCGCCGCCCCGGCGGCGTGCGCCTGGTGGATCAGCTCGATCAGCTCGCCCTCGTGGTTGGACTGCGCGAACCGCACCGTCAGGCCGAGTTCCGCCCCCAGCGTGCGGCACCGGGAGGCGACGTCGTCCAGGGTGTCGTGACCGTAGACCTGCGGCTGCCGGCCGCCCAGGAGGTTCAGGTTGGGGCCGTTGAGAACCAGCACGCCGAAGTGCTCAGCAGTCGTAGTCACGCGGCCAGTCTGCCAGTGTGCGGGAGAATGCCGTTCGTGACCCGCATCATTGCCGGCTCGGCCCGCGGGCGGCGCCTGCAGGTGCCGCCCGGTCCGGGGACGCGCCCGACCGCCAGCCTGGTCCGGGAGGCGGTGTTCTCCCGGCTGGAACACGACGGGGCGGTCGACGGGCACCGGGTGCTCGACCTGTTCGCCGGCTCCGGCGCGCTCGGCCTGGAAGCGGCCAGCCGCGGCGCCCAGGCCGTCGTGTGTGTGGAATCCGCGCATGCCGTGGCACGACTCATCGGCACGAACGCCGCCTCGCTCGGCCTGGCCGCCCAGGTGACCGTGGTGGCCCGGCCGGTCGCCGCTTTCCTGGGCGCCACCGCTGCCGCGCCCTTCGACCTGGTGCTGGCCGATCCGCCCTACGCGATGGCCGACGACGAACTGGCCGGCGTGCTGGCGGCGCTGGTGAACAACGCCTGGCTGAGCGAGGACGCCGTCGTCGTGGTGGAACGGGACGCTAGGTCTGCCGAACCGCGGTGGCCGGGCGGGCTGGACCCCTACACGCAGCGGCGCTACGGGCAGACCCGGGTTTGGTACGGCCAGCTCGCCGGTGGGGGCGCCGCATGAGGTTCCGCACCGGTCTGACCCGCCGCACCGGCACCGCCGCCGGGTGCCTCATCGGCGCCGTACTGGGCGCGTGCACCGCCCCCGAACGGCCCCCAACGCCGCCCTCATCATCCCTACCTTCATCGCCGCCGTCCGCTTCCGCACCGGGGGAACCCGACTTTCCGTCCTACATCGGTCCGGCCCGGGTGATCGTGATCGCCGGCCAGGACGTCATCGAAACACCCGACACCGCGGTGCGATGCTGGATCACCCCGCCCACCGGTGGGGAGCATGAACGGGTGGATTGCACGGTGCAGGACCCCGACTATCCGGTTCCGGATGGAAATCCCGGCTGCCCGGACTGGGGCCGCTCGGTGCGGTTGTCGGCCACCCCGGCCGTCATCTGTTCGGCCCCGTTGCCGTCGGCCGGTGCGGTGCGAATCACGCCGCCGGCCACCGTGCGGGTGGGGCAGATCCTGTGTGTGGTCACCGCCGAGTCGATCTCCTGCCAGCATGAACGGACCGGCGCAGCGTTCGACCTGGCCCGCGACGAACTCGACCTGCGACCCGCACCGTCGGTGTCCTCTTGAGCACCGGTCAACCGACCGGCACCGTCCACGGTTCGATCCGGTGACCGGTCACCAGTCCGGCTGAGATGTACGGATCCTGATCCACGAACCGCTGCGTGGCCTGCGCGTCACGGAACACCAGCACGCCGGCGTGCGGGGGATCGCCCAGCGCGCCGGCCATGATGCACTCACCGGCCTCGTGCATCCGCGTCAGCAGACCCAGGTGACCTTCCCGGTACGGACCCCGCCGGTCCATGATGTCGGGCACGTAGTCGTACCACAGCAGGCTCAGTTGCCTCATCGTCGCCCTCCGATGCGGGTGAACGGATCCGGATCGTGCCCCACGCTAGCGTGGACCGGTGCCACCCCCTTCGTTGCACCGGCGACGGGCCGTGCCGCCGTGGACCCTGGTCATCGCCTCGGTGCTGTCGGTGCAGTTCGGTGGCGGGGTCGCCCGGTTGCTGTTCGAGGACCTGGGCGCCCCTGGCACCTTGTTGCTGCGGCTGGGATTCTCCGGGCTGATTCTCGCCGCGATCCTCCGCCCCCGGGCCGGCCGCTGGTCATCCGCGGCGTGGGGGGCCGTTCTGGCCCTCGGGGTGGCCCTGTCGGCGATGAACCTGAGTTTCTACCTGGCCCTGCGCGACGTCCCGCAGGGGGTTGCGGTCACCGTCGAGTTCACCGGTCCGCTGCTGCTGGCGCTGGCCCAGACCCGCCGCTGGGTGGACGCTGGTTGGGCCGCCGCCGCGATGGCCGGGGTGCTGCTGCTGGGGTTGGACCGGGACGCCGACGTGCGCCTGACCGGTCTCGGGTTCGCGTTCCTGGCCGGACTGTTCTGGGCCCTGTACATCCTGGCGTCGGCCCGGGTCGGCCGGGAACTGACCGGTTTGCAGGGGCTTTCGGTGGCACTGCTGATCGCCATGGTGCTGATCCTGCCGCTCGGGGCATCGGCGATGCCGACCGCGTTCGGTTCGCCGCGATTGTTGCTGGGCGGGCTGGCGGTGGCGATGCTGTCCTCGCTGATCTGCTACGGGCTGGAACTCGTCGCGTTGCGCCGGATGACCACCAGGGTGTTCGGCATCCTGATGAGCCTGGGGCCGGCCGCGGCTGCCCTGTCGGGGTGGCTGGTACTGGACCAGCGGCTGGGTGCCCGCCAGCTGTTGGCCCTGCTGCTGGTCACCGTGGCCAGCATCGGCGTCACCGCCACGGCTAGCCGGGCGCGGCGATGACGACCTTGTTCCGCAACAGCTTCCAATGCACCGGCGTACCGGTGGGGAAGTCGCCGGCCCGTGGCGTGGCGACGTCCACCCGCACGGGCACATCCGCGGCCCGGACCAGTACCGAGGTGACCGGGCCACGCAGGATCTGACCGGTCACCGTGGCGGCGCGTGCCCCGTCCGGCGCGTTGCCGTCGGCCGGGACGAGTTCGATCTCCTCCGGGCGGATCAGCGCCGTGCCCGGTCCCTCGGGCACCGGTTCGCGGTTGCCGATCTTGGCCGTCAACGCGGTTCCGGCGGTCACCGTGCTGTGGAACGTGGCCGCGCGCACCGTGCCGGGAATCCGGTTGACCACACCGACGAACTCGCTGATGAACGGCGTGTGCGGATGCAGGTAGAGCTGTTCCGGGGTGCCGATCTGTTCGATGCGCCCGGCCCGCATCACCGCCACCCGGTCGGCCATCGTCAGGGCCTCCTCCTGGTCATGGGTGACCAGCAGTGCCGTCGTGGCAGCTTCCTGCTGGATGCGGCGCAGCTCCTCCCGCAGGTGGTTGCGAACTCGGGCATCCAGCGCCGACAGCGGTTCGTCCAACAACAGCACCCGCGGTTCGATCGCCAACGCCCGGGCCAGTGCGACGCGTTGCTGCTCCCCACCGGACAACTGCGCCGGATAGCTGTCCCGCAGCGCACCCAGCCCCACCAGCTCAAGCAACCGGGCGGCCCGCTCACCGGCTTCGGCTCTGGAGCTGCCGTGCCGCTTGGGCCCGTACATCACATTCTGTGCGGCGCTCAGGTGCGGGAACAGGGAATAGGACTGAAAGACGATGCCGACGTTGCGTTTGCGGACCCCGAGGCGGCTGACGTCCTGGTCGTCGAGGTACACCCGGCCCTCGTCCTGCGGCTCCAGCCCGGCCAGGATCCGCAGGGTGGTGGTCTTGCCGCAGCCGGACGGGCCGAGCAGCGCCACCAGTTCGCCGGCCGCCAACTGCAGGTCGACACCGGCCAGGACGGTGTTCGTGCCGTAGCTCTTGGTGATGTTCTGCAGGCTGACCCGGGTCGCCATCGCACCTCCTCGCGCCCGCCTAGGCTAGCCTGCGGGCAGCGACACGACCGGCCGAGGCGAGTAGTCTCCCGGCATGGGGCCGCCACTTTCGTCACCGATCTTGATCGAGAACATCAGCTACCTGCTCACCGTCGACGACCAGGACACCGTGCTGCGTGATTCGTCGGTGCTGATCCGCGACGGGCGCATCGCCGCCATCGGCGCCGCGGCGGACCTGGCCGCAACGGCACCGGACGCGGAACGTATCGACGGTCGTGGCCGGCTGGTCATGCCCGGCTTGGTGAACCTGCACACCCACACGCCGATGACGTTGTTGCGTGGACTGGCCGAAGACGTTGACCTGCAGGGGTTCCTGGCCAGAGTGTGGGCCGCCGAGGGTGCGGTGATGGATCCCGGCACGGTGCAGGTGGGGGCCGAACTCGGCGCCTTGGAGTCGTTGCTCGGCGGGTGCACCACCCAGCTGGACATGTACTTCCACCACGACCGCGCGCACGCCGGAGCGTTGCGGGTGGGAACCCGCCACGTCACCGGTCCTACCGCCCTGGACGGGACCGGCCCGGACGGGTTGGACTTCGACCAGCGGCTGGCCGCGATGGCCGCCTGGCCCACGCTGCTGCGCGACCTGCACGACGCCGGCGATGCATGGGTGCCGCCCAGCGTCTGCCCGCACGGCACCTACACGGTGAACCCGGAGAATCTGCAAGAGATCCGCGATGTGATGCAGTCCTGGGACGAGCCGGGAGTGTTGACGATTCATGCCAGCGAGAACCTGGCCGAGAACGAGCAGGTGCACCGCGAACACAGCCGCACCCCGGTGCGGGTGCTGGCCGACAGCGGACTGATCGGCAACCGCTGGCCGGTGGTCCTCGGGCATGGGGTACACCTTGACGATACGGACCAGCAGGTGGTGGCTGCCAACGGTGTCGCGGTCGCCCACTGTCCCGGGTCCAACCTGAAACTGGCCTCCGGGGCGATGCCGTGGCGGACCTACCGGCAGGCCGGGATCCGGCTGGGCATCGGCACCGACGGGTGCTCCTCCTCCAACGACCTGGACATGTGGCAGGCGATGCGGCAGGCGGCGCTGTTGGCCCGGCTGACCGCCGGGCACCCGGACGTCGCCCCGGCCGCGCACATCGTGCGGGCCGCCACCATCGACGGTGCCGGCGCGCTGGGTATGGCCCAGCGCATCGGCTCCGTCGAAGAGGGCAAGGAGGCGGATGTGATCATCCTCGACCTGGACGCCCCGCACCTGACCCCGGTGCACGACCCGTATGCGCTGTTGGTGTTCGCGGCCGGTCGTGGCGACGTCACCGACGTGTTCGTCGCCGGCCGGGGTGTCGTCCGCGACCGGGCCAGCACCCGGATCGACCGGGCCGAGCTGCTGGCCCGGGCCCGGCAGCGGGGCCGGGCGGCCGCCGAGGCGGCGGCGCGGGCCTGACCAGCGGTGGGCGCGCCGCAGGTGCCGCGGCGATGCTGACGGCCGTCACCACCGTCGTCCTGCCGGTCGTGCTGATCGTCGCCGTGGGGGCCCTGCTGGGCACGCTGTTCCCGCTCGATCAGGTCACCTTGGCCAAGGTCCAGTTGTACGCGCTCACCCCGGCGCTGGCGTTCCGGTCGCTGCTGAACATCGAGGTCTCCGGGGCGCAGGCGACCCAGCTGATCGCCGGTTTCCTGCTGGTCACCGCGGTGGCCGGACTGGTCGCCGTCGTGGTGTCCGGGATCGTGGGCCGCGGCCACCGGCGCGCGATGGTGGCCGGGGTGATGGTCGGCAACCACGGCAACTTCGGGCTGCCCATCGGCCTGCTGGCGCTCGGCGAGGCGGGGCTGGACACGGCGGTGGTGCTGTTCCTCGCCTCACTGCTGGTGATGTGGACGGTCGGTCCCGCGGTGCTCGGCGGGCATACCCGGCCGATGCCGATGTTGCGCGCCATCGGGCTGCTGCCGGTGACCTGGGCGCTGGTGGCGGCGTTGGTGCTGCGGCTGGCCGGGTGGGGACTGCCCGCCGGAGTACACACCAGCATCGATCTGCTGGCCGATGCGGCCATCCCGGTGGTGCTGCTGGCCCTGGGGGCCCAGTTGGCCGGCAAGGCCGGGTTCAGCCTCGGTGCTCCGGTGCTGGCCGCGGTCGCGATCAGGTCCCTGCTGCCGCTGGTGGCGCTCGCGGTGGGGGCTGGGCTGGGCATGCACGGCTTGGTGTGGCAGTCCCTGGTTCTCGCGTTCGCGATGCCCACCGCGGTGAACACCCTCATGCTGGCCATGGAGTACCGGGTCGACACCAGGACCACCGGCAGCGTGGTCGCCGTGAGCACCCTGGCCAGCATTCCGGTCATCGCCGTGGTGGTGACCCTGTTGCCGCGGCTGGGCTGAGCAGTGCCGGCGGGGTACCGGGGGTACTGGTGGTGTGCCGGTGCTTGCCTATCCTGGTCAGGTGTCCCCGGACCGCTCGTTCCTGCTGAGATTCGCCTGGCTGTCCATCGGCACCGCGGTCCTGACGATTCTGCTGAAGGCGGCCGCCTGGTGGGTCACCGGCAGCGTCGGCCTGTTGGCCGATGCTGCCGAATCCGTGGTGAACATCGTCGCCGCGCTCATCGCCTTGCTGGCGTTGCGGGCCGCCGCCATGCCGGCCGACCACAACCATCTGTTCGGCCATTCGAAAGCGGAGTACCTGTCCGCGGCCGCGGAGGGGCAGATGATCCTGGTGGCGGCGGTGGTGATCGGCTGGGCGGCGGTGCGCCGGTTGCTCGACCCGCAACCGTTGGAACAGCTCGACGTGGGGATCGCCGTCTCGGTGGTTGCCGCACTGCTCAACGGGGCGACCGCGATCGTCCTGCTGCGGGCCGGGCGCAAACACCGGAGTTCGACGTTGAGCGCCGACGGGCACCACCTGCTCACCGACGTGGTCACCACCACCGGCGTGGTTGCCGGCGTGCTCCTGGTGCAGGCGACCGGGTACCAGCGGCTGGACCCGATCCTGGCGATCGTGGTCGCGGTGTACATCACCACGACTGCATTCCGGTTGCTCCGCGATGCTGTCAACGGGCTCATGGACCACGTCTGGCCGGGAGAAGAAACTAACGAACTGGCAACAGTCTTGAGAGGGTTCGTCACCGACGAGGTGGAGATCCGGGGTATCCGGACGCGGGTCGCCGGACACGCCAGATTCGCCGATCTGCACCTGTTGGTGCCCGGCGACTGGACCGTTGCCCGCGCGCACGCGTTGGCTGCGGAAATCGAGTGCAGCGTGCGCGAAACCATGGCCGATGTGCAGCTGATGTGCCATATGGAGCCCCTTCGCGACTCGGTGTCCTCCGCGGACTGCGATGCAGACGCCGACGTCCGTTCGCGCCCACCGGGACCATGACCCGAGGCTGCCCCCCGGGGTCGCCGGCGGTGGCGTCCGCGGCGGCGCGCACGGCGCATCGGCACGTGCGATTCGTCCGCCCAGAACCGCCGTGAGGGGTGCCCTTTCGGCGGTAGCATGTGGTGCCAGTACCTGAACACGCAGGTTTTGAGAGGAGTCCGCATCCATGAAGATTTACCGAGGGCCACTTGCCGCCTCCGCAGCGCTTGCGCTCACCCTTTCTGCCTGCGGTGGCAGCACCGGGTCCAGCTCCGGCGGCGCAAGCGGGTCGTCGGAGGCCGACTGCGGAACCGACGAGGTGTTCTGTGTCGGCATGGTCACCGACGCCGGCAAAGTCGACGACAAGTCCTTCAACCAGTCCGCCTGGGAAGGCATCGAGACCGCCGCGGAGAAGACCGACGCGCTGGTCAAGTACATCGAAACCACCGACTCCAAGGACTACGCCGCCAACATCGCCAAGTTCACCGACAAGGACTACGACGTCGTCGTCACCGTCGGGTTCCTGATGCAGGACGCCACCGCGGAAGCGGCCGCCGAATACCCGGACACCCACTTCATCGGGGTGGATCAGGCCCAAGCCGAGACCATCGAGAACCTCACCGGGCTGGTATTCCCGGAGGACCAGGCCGGATATGCCGCCGGCTATCTGGCCGGACTGATGACCACCTCCAACAAGGTCGGCCAGGTGCTCGGGTCGGAGATTCCCCCGGTGCAGAGGTTTGCCCTCGGGTTCACCGCCGGTGCCAAGGCATCCAATCCGCAGGTCAGCGTGAGCCAGGTGTATCACCCGGCCGACCCCAACGCTTTCGCCGACCCGGTGTGGGGCGCCAACGAGTCCAAGAAACAGCTGTCCCAGGGCGCCGACGTGATCTTCGGGGCCGGTGGAAAGACCGGCAACGGCGCGCTCGGTGAGATCGCCAAGGCTTCGGGCGCCGGTGACTCGGTGTTCTGCATCGGCGTGGACACCGACCAGTACGAAACGGTGCCAGAAGCTCGTCCCTGCCTGGTGACCTCCGCGATGAAGCTGATCGACGAGGGCGTGGCCGAGCTGATCACGCAGGCCAAGGACGGTTCGATCAAGGGCGGGGATTTCGTCGGCGACGTCGGCCTCGCCCCCTACCACGACCTGGACGGCAAGGTGCCTGAGGAGACCAAGACCAAGGTCACCGACGTGGTCAAGGGCTTGCAGGACGGTTCGATCAAGACCAGCGTCAGCCTCAGCTGAGCGTGAGCGGATCCGCCGATACGGACGCGGCGGTGCGGCCAGCGGCGGATCAGTCGCCGGCCGCACCGCCGTCCGGGATCCTGGACAGGCTGGCTCGCTACCAGGACCTCATCGTGCCGGTGCTGGCTCTGCTGATCGCATTCGCGATCGGCGCCGCCCTGATCAGGATGCAGGGCGTGAACCCCTGGTACGCCTACGAGACGCTGTTGCGGTCCGCGCTCGGCACCGAGCGCGGCCTGCTGCGCACGTTGCAGAAGGCCACGCCGCTGGTGCTGGCCGGGCTCGCGGTGGCCGTCGCGTTGCGCGTCGGGCTGTTCAACATCGGCGCCCAGGGCCAGCTGTTGTGGGGAGCGATCGCCGCCGCCTACGTCGGCACGACGCTGACCGGGCTACCCGCAGCGCTGCTCATCCCCAGCTGCATGCTCGCCGGCATGCTCGCCGGCGCTTTGTGGGGGGCCATCGCCGGGGTGTTGAAGGCGACCCGTGGTGTGCACGAGGTGATTTCGACGATCATGCTGAACTCGATCGCGGTCGGCATCATCGACTATCTGGTCAGCTACCCGCTCAAACAGCAGGGGCAACCCATTCCGCGTACCGATGCCGTCGCCGAGGCCGCGAGGATGGGCAATCTCGGGTTCGTGCCCATCGGCTTCGTCGTCGCCGTCGCGCTCGCCGCCGCCGTCGCCTGGGTGCTGCAGCGCACCACATTGGGTTTCCGGTTCGACACCGTCGGCAAGAACCGGCACGCCGCCTGTTACGCCGGCATCCGGATCCCGTACGTGATCAGCGGGGCGATGTTCGCCTCCGGTGCGCTGGCCGGCCTCGGCGGGGCGGTGGAAACCCTGGGCGTGGTGCACCGGTACGAGGCCGGGTCCAGTTCCGGTCTCGGGTTCGACGGCATCACCATCGCCTTGCTGGCCAGGTCCAACCCATGGGCAACCATCCCGGCGGCGCTGCTGGTGGGTGTGTTGCGGTCGGGAGCCAACGGTTTGCAGTTCGACACCGGTATCGAGCCGGAGATCGTCGATGTGCTGCTGGCGATCACGCTGTTGCTGGTGTCGTTGCCGATCCTGGCCGGGCTGGTGTTCGGTCAACGTGCCAAGAGTGGCGTGGCACTGACCAGTGGGTGGGGTTCCTGATGGTCGGGTATCTGAACCGCAACCGCACCACTGTGCTGATCGTGGCCGCCGTCGTCGTGGCGGCCTACCTGTCTTACTTCATCGACGGTCCCCGCACCAGGTCGGTGCTGGTGTTCGCCTGGGCGTACGCGGTGCCGCTGGTGCTGGCGTCGATGGTGGGCATCATCGGTGAACGGTCCGGGGTGGTGAACATCGGCATCGAGGGGCAGATGCTGGCCGCGGCGTTCGCGGCCTTCTTCGCCGCCGCCGTGAGCCGTTCGCTGCTGGTCGGCGTGCTCGCCGGGATCGGCACCGGCATCCTGATGGGCGCGTTCCTGGCCGTCACCACCGTGCGCTGGCGGATGGACCAGATCATCGCCGGCGTCGTGCTGAACATCGTGGCCACCGGGCTGACGTCGTTCTACTACTCCCAGGGGCAGACGTTGCCGCGGGCGATGCCGAAGTTCTCGGTGCCGCTGCTCAGCGAGATTCCGCTCATCGGGCCGGCGTTCTTCCACAACGGTGCGTTCGCGCTGTTCGCCATCGTGGCTGTGCTGGTGTTGCAGTACCTGCTGTTCTCCAGCCGGTGGGGGCTGCGGACCAGGGCGATCGGCGAACACCCGCACGCGGCCGACACCGCCGGGGTGAACGTCGTCGCGCTGCGGCTGTTCAACGTGTCCGCGGCCGGGCTACTGGCCGGTGCCGCCGGGGCGTACCTGTCATTGGAGGCCACTTCCACGTTCGAACGCGGTTTCACCGCCGGCCGCGGGTTCCTGGCGCTGGCGATCATGATCTTCGGGGCCTGGCATCCACTGCGGGCGATGGCCGCCGCGTTGTTCTTCGGATTCACCGCCGCCCTGGCCTCCCAGTTACAGGCGGACCGGGTCGTCGACATTCCACCGCAGTTCGTCAACCTGCTGCCGTACGTGCTCACGCTGGTGGTACTCGCGGTGGCCGCGGAGCGGGTGCACCCGCCGGCCGCGGTCGGCCAACCGTTCGTCAAGGAGGACACCTGATGAGCGCGCCGGCCGGTCCCGGTTCAACGGCCGCGTCACCGGACCACCCGGCCGGGCGGTTACTGGAACTGGACGGGGTAACCAGGGCTTTCGGCGCGGTCAAGGCCAACACCGGCATCACCATGCACGTGGACCGGGGCGAGATCGTCGCCCTGCTCGGGGAGAACGGTGCCGGCAAGTCGACACTGGTCAAGCAGATCTTCGGTCTATTGAAACCGGACACCGGCACGATCAAGATCAAGGGCGACCCCAGACCGGTGAAGAACCCTTCCGATGCCATCCGGCGCGGCGTCGGCATGGTGCACCAGCATTTCCAGCTGGTGCCGGTGATGACCGTGGCCGAGAACCTGATCCTGGGCAACGAGCCGACGCGTGCCGGCCGGGTGGACCTGGACAGTGCCCGCACCATGGTGCGGGAGCTGTCCACGAAGTACGGGCTCAGGGTCGATGCCGATGCCCGCGTCGAGGACATGCCGGTCGGGGCGCAGCAGCGCGCGGAGATTCTCAAGGCGTTGTCGCGGGACGCGGAGCTACTGATCCTGGATGAGCCGACGGCGGTGCTGACCCCACAGGAGACCGACGAGCTGCTGTCGGTGATGCGGGACTTGGCCGACCGGGGAACGTCGATCGTGTTCATCACCCACAAGCTGCGCGAGGTTCTCGCCGTCGCCGACCGGGTGTACGTGCTGCGGGGCGGCCGGGTGGCCGGTGAAGTGGCCGCCAAGGACACCGACCAGGCCGCGCTGGCGCGGATGATGGTGGGCCGCAGTGTCGTGCTGGCGGTGGACAAGGAACCGTCCGATCCCGGTGACGTCGTGTTGCAGGTGAGCGATCTCGTGGTGCGGGACGAGCGGAAGCTGCCCGCCGTCGACGGTTTCAGCGTGAACGTGCGAGCCGGAGAGATCGTGGGACTGGCCGGGGTGGAAGGCAACGGTCAACGGGAGTTGGTGGAGGCGATCGCCGGCATGCGTAAGCCGGAGTCCGGGTCGGTCACGATGCTGGGCAAAGACATCACCGCCGCTCATCCGTTCGCGGTTCACGATGCCGGTGTCGGGCACATTCCCGAGGACCGGGAGAAGCACGGCTTGGTGTCCGGGCATACCATCGCCGACAACCTGATCCTCAACCGGTTCACCTACCCGCAGTTCTCCCGGCGTGGGGTCCGCGACGAGTCCGCGATCAACGACAACGCCACGGCGCTGCGCGAGCAGTTCGATATCCGCTCGTCCGGGATCCACGCCCATGCCGGGTCACTGTCCGGTGGCAACAAGCAGAAGATCGTCGTCGCGCGTGAGCTCAGCGCCAAGCCGCGCTTGTTGGTGGCCGCACAGCCCACTCGCGGTGTGGACGTCGGCTCGATCGAGTTCATCCACCAGCAGATCGTCGCGGCTCGTGACGACGGTGCCGCGGTGCTGTTGGTATCCGCCGAGCTGGACGAGGTGCTCAGCCTGTCGGACCGGATCGTGGTGATCCACGCCGGCCGGGCGGTGGCTCAGTTGCCGGCCGAAGGGGCCGACCGGGCCGAGATCGGCCGGTTGATGGCCGGCGGTGGCCACTGAGGCACGTGCGTGGCCACTGAGGCAGGCGGTGGCCGCCGGGCTCGAGGTTCAGGCGGCGCCGGTGTCGTCGGTGAGGAATCCGTTCCACAGGGCCACCGAGTCCGGGGCGAAGTCCCACTCGGGTGAGCCCAGCGCTTTGCGGAGGTCTTTCATGGACATCCACCCGCACCAGTCCACCTCTTCCCGCTGAGGGTGCACCGGGCCGTCCCAGGTGGTCGTATACAAGTAGGCGCGGTAGCGGGTCTGCTCATCCTCGTAGTCGCGTTCGGCGACGGGTTCGAGGGTGGCCGTGGTGATGTCCAGCTCCTCGCCGAGTTCCCGGTAGGCGCCCTCCAGCGGCGTTTCGCCGTCCAGGATGAGCCCGCCCGCGGCGAAGTCGTACAAGTTGGGAAAAATGTCCTTTGTGGCGGTGCGCCGGTGCACGAAGATCTTGCCCTTGCTGTTGCGCACCACCACGGCCGTCGACCCATGACGCAGGTTCTCCGCGCGCACCCGCGAGCGTGGCGCTGCGCCGACCGGGACCCCCTGCTCGTCATACACGCTGACGATCTCTTCCATACCTGCGAGATTAGCGCGCGGTTGCAGGCGGTTCGCAACCAGATGGCCGGTGCACCAGCCTTCGTGGCCGTGGTACGTGGGATGTCTCACTTTCGGCTGGGTAACCTGCCCGGCGGGTTCACCGGTGAACCGACGAGTGCTCTCCTGACAGCCGACAGTCGCGCCGAGGCAGGAGTTCTCGGACGATGCCCGAGAACACACCAGGTCTGGGAACCCACCAGGCCTGGGAACACAACATGCCTTGGGCCGGCGCACAGTGACGGTGCACGCGGTTCGGTAGGTACTCGACCCTGGGTGGGTACTCGATCCCTGGTCGGCGCTACGGCGCACAGGACGCACCCGTGCCCCGGTCCACGGTGGTTGTGGCCGGGTTGGCAGGGAGGGGTGGTGGATCCGGACGTGGCGGTCTAGCGGGACCGTCCGGCCGCGGTGTCCATGTCTGAGGGCCCGGGCCGGGGTCCTCCTCTGCGTCCGGCAGCGGTGGCGGTGGGTTGAGGTGGGTCGTGGCGTACCGGTCGACGTGGTAGAGGTTGCCGGTCGGGCTATACCAGATCAGCCCACCGCTATCAGGGTCCGGTTCGTAGTCCCAGGCCCGGTGCGTCTTCACCACGTGGTGCCGCCGGCACAGGGGGTACAGGTTGCTGCTGGTGGTGGCCCCGGCCGGGTACGGGGTCCGGTGGTCCAGGTCGCACGAGGTCGCCGGGCGGGTGCAGAACGGAAACACGCAGACGGGATGCTTGGCTCTGGTCTGCTCGGCGAGGGCCTCGGTCGGGGTGTAGGCATCGGTGGACAGCTCGGTGCCCGTGTGGACAACCGGCCGGACACTGACCCGGGCGTCCGGTCGGGACAGCCAGTCCCGGATCTGGCTCGTGGTGACCGCGGTCCCGGTGCGTTGCAGGTAACCGGTCGGGGACAGGAGCCAGTCTCCGAGCCGCCGGTCGTCCCCGTCCGTGATGGTGGGGCCCTGGGCGTCAGGGCGTACGGTGGCCACCAGGTGGAGGTGGACCAGGAAACCCGTCTCGCCGACCGTGACCGCGCAGTGCGGCCGCGGCGCGGGCAGGAATGCCGCCGGGATGTCCTCATCACGGGCCGGGGGCTCGTCCCGGTCATGGTGGGGCCGCCAGCCGGCGAGTTGGGCGTCCGTGACGACCTCGGGCAGCGGCCCGGTCTCAGCCGGGCCCAGCCGCGGGCCCTGGGTGTCGGGGAGCGGTTCACCGAAAGCCCGCAGCCCGTGATCACACCAGTCAGCACCACCGTTCGCCTCGGCGGTATCGAGCGGGAGCGTGGCCTGGGTGCGAGCGAGGTCGCCGAGGGTCATCGCGCGGCGCACATCCCGGCTCTGGGTGCACCCGGCTGCCTTCAACGCAGCGGCCCCGGCGTTCAAGGCGTGATCAAGGGTGATCGCGTCCAGGTGATCCAATACCCCGGACAGCTCACTGACCCCGCCAGCCACAGCCGGGTCCGGTTGGGCATGACCGAACCACACACCACGCCGCTGCGCGGCGTTCTCGGCATCCCTGTTCGCCTGTTCCGGATCGAACTTCGCGACCGCCTCGGCGACGGTGCGGTCCAGCTGGGACGGTCCGACCCGGGTCAGGAACGGCGCGCACTGGACGTCGACCCATGCGGCCGCCCGCTTGGACAACCTCGTGGTTCGGGCGGCGAGGCGCCTGGCCTGCCAGGCCTGGACGCTTTCGCCGCGCAGCAGTTCCCAGGTCCTGGGCAGCCGGTAGGCGAGTTCCAGGGCATCACGGACCAGGTACTCCCCGGCGGTGGACATGCCAGCCGCAGTGACGAACTCCGTCAACGCGTACCCGCAGATCAGCGGCGAGCCGGGCCCGGCAAGCAGGATCCCGCCCTCCCACGGATCAGCCCCCGTGTCGCCACCAGCCGCCAGGACCTGCGGCGGGTTCGCGATCATGAACTCGACGGCCGTCTCCAACAACCTGACCTCGGCCCGGTTCGACTGCGCCCGTAGCCGGGCCGCGGCCGCCAGCAGACCGGCGTTGGAATCGTCGTGCGCGTCGTCGGCCGCGGTGATGGAAATCGCTGAACCGGAGCGCGATTCCCGATTCTCGCTGGTGTTGAACGGGGCGGTGGAGACGACGTCAGCGAAGGCGAGCAAACCCGCAGGGCGGCCGTCTTCGGCCTGCCGAACCACGTGATCTGCCGTCGCTGTCATGCCCCTATTCAACTCGTGAGGTCTGACAGTTCTCCTCGATCCCGTTCACGAACGGACTAATCCAAATACGCACCGCAACAAGCGAATACGAAAGGTAGTGCCGGTTGGCGCCGTGCGGTCATGCCCGTCTGTTTCTGGAGTTCCTCCCTGGCGGCTGGTGCGCCCTGGCTTGGCCGGCTTGCATCAATCGCTCACCCTGCGCACACCGCTGCCCCGTTCGGTGCATAACTCGGTCAGTTGTTCTGTCCTGGATCGCCCCGCCATTTCCGGACAGCAGACGGGCTCCGCGACGGCGCGATTGCCTGAGGCCTGTTCGGGCACAGCGACTATCGCCTACCGTCGGACAGTCGGTTACGAGCATGTCGGGGGAGTCATGAACGCGGTCGCGCTGGTGGAAGGCGAAGTTCGTGAACTCATTCGCCGGCGCGGCGTCGATCCAGTTCGCAATCCCGGTGAGGCGCGCGAACTGGTCAACGAGGCGGTGGCGGACTACCACGACCGCACCTTGTCCGGCGGTTTGCCGCTGCTGCACGACATCGACGCTGCCATCCGTACGATCCTGGATTCCGTGGCAGGGCTCGGCCCGCTGCAACCGTACCTGGACGATCCCGAGGTGGAAGAGGTCTGGATCAACCAGCCGGGCAAGGTGTTCGTCGCCCGCCGCGGCGTCGCCGAACTCACCCCCACGGTGCTCACTGCGGAACAGGTGCGGGACCTGGTGGAGCGGATGCTCAAACCGTCGGGGCGCCGCGTGGACCTGTCCAGCCCGTTCGTCGACGCCCTGCTGGCCGACGGCAGCCGCCTGCACGTGGTGATTCCCGACATCACCAGGGACATGTGGGCGGTGAATATCCGCAAGTTCGTTGCCAGAGCCGACCGGCTGAGCGACCTGGTCGAGCTGGGCACCCTGACACCCCCGGCGGCGCAGTTCCTGGACGCCGCGGTGCGCGCGGGGCTGAACATCCTCGTCGCCGGCGGCACCCAAGCCGGCAAGACCACGCTGCTGAACTGTCTCAGCGCCTCCATTCCTGCACTGCAACGCGTGGTTTCCTGCGAAGAAGTGTTCGAGCTGCGCGTTCCGTTGCGGGATTGGGTGCCGATGCAAAGCCGGCAACCCAACCTCGAAGGAACCGGTGAGATCCCGCTACGCCGGCTGGTCAAGGAAGCGCTGCGGATGCGGCCGGACCGCATCATCGTCGGCGAGGTCCGCCAGGCCGAGTCCCTCGACCTGCTGATCGCGCTGAACTCCGGTTTACCCGGCATGGCCACGGTGCACGCCAACAGCGCCAGAGAGGCCGTCACCAAGATGTGCACGCTGCCACTGCTGGCCGGGGAGAACGTCGCCGCAAGCTTCGTCGTGCCTACCGTGGCCAGCAGCATCGACATCGTCGTGCACACCGGCCAAGAGGTCGACGGGCGGCGACGGGTGCGCGAAATCGTCGCGGTGCCCGGCCGGGTCGAGGGCGACGTGGTCGAGATCAGCGACATCTTCACCAGCGCGAACGGCGAACTCGTTCGCGGCCGGGGATTCCCACCGCACGAGGACCGCTTCGCCCGGCACGGCATCGACATCCACGCCTTGCTCTCCGGGACGGACTGATCGTGGGCACCATCGTCGGATTGCTTCTGGGAGCAGGCGTCTTCAGCCTGTGGTGGTCCTGGTGGCCGCGAGAAAAGCCACTGCGGGTGCCGAACACCCTGATCCGCAAACTGTCCGAAGAGCTCACCCAGGCAGGACTGCACGCGGTTGCGCCGTCGGCCTTGTTCGGAGCCAGTCTTGTCAGCGCGCTGAGCGCTTTCTTGGTGCTGTATGCGGTCTCCCAGACCACCTCGATCGCCCTGGCGTTCGCCGTCATCGCCGCCGGCGTACCGATGGCGGTGGTCCGGCACCGCGCCCGGACCCGGCGGCGGACCACCCGCGATCTGTGGCCGGAGGCGGTGGATCATCTGGTTTCCGGTGTCCGGGCAGGCCTGTCATTGCCGGCGGCGCTGAGCCAGCTGGCCGAACGTGGCCCGGAGGAGCTGCGCCCGGCCTTCGCCTCGTTCACCGAGGACTACCGGGCTACCGGGCGATTCCTGCCGAGCCTGGACCGGCTCAAGGACCAGCTGGCGGACCCGGTGGCCGACCGGATCATCGAATCGCTACGGGTGACCAGGGAGGTCGGTGGCAGCGACCTGGGCCGGACACTGCGCACGCTGGCGGAGTTCCTGCGCCAGGAAGCCCAGACCCGGGCCGAACTCGAAGCACGCCAGTCGTGGACCGTGAATGGCGCCCGGCTGGCGGTGGCCGCTCCGTGGATCGTGTTGGCATTGTTGTCTACTCGGCCGGAGGCGGTGCATGCCTATGACAGCGTCACCGGGACGATGGTGCTGGCCTTCGGTGGCGCGGCGAGCGTGCTGGCGTACCTGCTGATGGTGCGCATCGGGCGGCTGCGCGACGAACCGAGGGTCTTGCGATGAGCCCCACCGGCTACGGCGCGCTGGCCGGCTTGCTCGGCGGTATCGGCCTGGCAACGATCGTCCGCTACCTGCCGGTGCTGTATCGTCCGTCGCTGGAGCAGCGTGTGCTGCCCTACATCAACGATGTCGCCAAGCCGTCGACGCTGTTGGCGCAGATGCAGGTGACCAACCCACTGACCGTACTGGAGCGACTGCTGGCGCCGTGGGTCGCCGGCGCCGCCGGTATCCTGGAACGGCTCACCGGTTCTGCCGCACTGACGCGCAAACGACTGGACGCCAGCGGGTCGTGGATCACCGTCGAGCAGTTCCGCGCCCAGCAGCTGGTCTTCGGCGTCCTCGGCCTGGCCGGCGGCCTGTTCCTGGCGCTCACCGCGGCGTGGCGGGGGCAGTCGTCGCTGATCATCCTGCTGGCCATGGTCGTGCTCGGTGGCGTCGGAGCCGTCATCGCCCGCGACTGGCTGCTCACCCAGGCGGTCAACCGACGCCGGTCCCTGATCCTGGTCGAGTTCCCCACCGTCGCAGATCTCTTGGCACTATCGGTGGGTGCGGGGGAGGGGCCGGTACCGGCGATGGAGCGGGTCGCCCAGGCCACCAACGGAGAACTGTCCAAGGAGTTCGGCCGCGTCATCGCCGATGTCCGTGCCGGCGGCGCGGTGGTCTCCGCCTTGTCGCGGATGGCGTCCCGGGTCGACATGGTCCCGGTGGTCTTCCTGGTGCTGCCGATCACCGTGTTGTTCGCCATCTATCCCGGCATGGTCGTCCTGTCCATGGGGATGTGACCGATGCCATCCCCGGCCACCGACACCATCGTTGAGCACACATTCCAGGCAGCCGCCGCCCCACCCACACAGGAGAGGAAACACCATGTCCATGCTGTTGAGGCGAATCGCCGAAGCCGCCCGCCCGGCCGACTCGGAGCGCGGCGACGTGCCCGGCTGGGTCATGGTCACCATCATGACCGCCGGCCTGGTTCTCGGAATCTGGACCGT